>Ga0079226_10000813_pt1 | contig 23032 bp, 22 predicted proteins | sample Poulit2014_FD_76345 | JGI IMG/M metagenome (GOLD analysis project Ga0079226, IMG submission 76345) | Agricultural soil microbial communities from Georgia to study Nitrogen management - Poultry litter 2014 | ecosystem: Environmental > Terrestrial > Soil > Agricultural land | place: USA: Georgia...
ATTCGTCTTGTGGAGCAGAGTTCTCCATGGGATCCGCCAAAGCAGGTTGATACGGATATTACATTAAAAGTTGAAATTTGTGGGGCATAATTACAACCTCTCACGATAGAGTCATTCGTGAGATAAAATTGACTAGAAAGATATGAAAGTAGTAATAATTACTTCATAATCTACGGAATCAATATTTAAATAGAGGAAAAATATGAGTTTACAAGGAAAAATTGCATTAGTAACGGGTGCAACACGTGGGATTGGCAAGGCAATTGCTGAGAGCTTAGTACGTGATGGCGCATATGTTTTTGGAACAGCAACTTCTGAAAATGGTGCTGCGGCAATTTCTGAGTATTTGGGTGATCATGGTCAAGGTTTAGTATTAAATGTGACAGATCAAGCGAGTATTGAAACTGTATTAGAAACGATCACAAAAGAGAAAGGCGCACCGAATGTTTTGGTAAATAATGCCGGAATTACAAAAGATCAGCTGCTTATGCGTATGAAAGATGATGAGTGGAATGATGTAATTTTGACCAACTTAACGAGTGTCTATTCACTTTCTAAGGCTGTTTTACGTCCAATGATGAAAGCACGTACAGGTCGTATTATCAATATTAGCTCTGTTGTTGGAATTACCGGTAATGCGGGCCAAACAAACTATGCAGCGGCAAAAGCAGGAGTGATTGGTTTTACGAAATCGATGGCTAAAGAGGTCGGATCCCGTGGAATTACAGTCAATTGCGTAGCTCCAGGTTTTATTGATACTGATATGACTAAAGATTTGCCAGAGTCTGTTAAAGAAGCGCTTTTAGCAAATATTCCATTAGCAAGATTAGGTGAACCAGAAGAGATTGCAGCTGCTGTCGCGTTTTTAGCATCAGAAAACGCAGGCTATATTACTGGTGAAACGATCAATGTTAATGGTGGTATGTTAATGGACTAATTTTTTTTTATTAGTTATAATTGCGAGTGTATTAATTTTGGTGAACTGTTAATTCAACAGTCGTTTTTTTAGTACAGAATTGGCAGTTGCCATTTTGTTATAATAATTTAAGGATTTGAAGTTATGAGCGACATCGAAACACGAGTCAAAAAAGTAATCATGGAACAACTTGATGCTAAAGAAGAGCAAGTTGTGAATTCAGCATCATTCGTTGACGATTTAGGTGCAGATTCACTTGATACTGTTGAGTTAGTAATGGCTCTTGAAGAAGAATTTGACTGCGATATTCCAGATGAAGAAGCAGAAAAAATTACTACAGTTCAGCAGGCTATCGACTACGTTAATGCTAACTTATAATAGTTGATCTACAGCGTATTGAACTGGAATTTTGATATAGACTCAAATCTTTGAATCAATATTGATGATCAAGTTTGTACATTGTAAATAGAAGCGACTGTTTAGGACTTATATTAAGCTCTATACAGTCGCTTTTTTATTTTGAGATGATTTTTGAACAGATGCATAAGGGGAATTCTTAATGAAACGTCGAGTGGTAGTGACCGGGCTTGGTGCCGTGACACCTGTGGGAAATACTTTTGAAGAGTCTTGGAAGAATATTTTAGCGGGTAAGAGTGGTGCAGCGCCGATTACAATGTTTGATGCGAGTGAATCGCCAGTGACATTTTCCGCTCCTGTAAAGGATTTTGATATTTCACAATATATTTCTCCTAGAGATGCAAGACGAATGAATTTATTCATTCAATATGGAATCGCAGCGGGATTGGATGCGTTGAAAGATTCAGGTCTTGAGATTCATTCAGATAATGCTGCGCGTATTGGGGCAATGATCGGGTCAGGAATTGGTGGTTTGCCGGGAATTGAAGAGAATCACTCAACGTTAGTAGAACGTGGTCCTGGAAAAGTGAGTTCATTTTTTGTGCCAGGTTCCATCGTGAATATGGTATCTGGGCAACTATCGATTATTACAGGTTTGAAAGGGCCTAATATTGCAGCTGTAACAGCTTGTGCATCAGCAACACATTCGATCGGGCTCGCGGCGCGTTTAATCGAACATGGTGATGCAGATGTAATGCTTGCTGGTGGTGCGGAAATGGCAACAACACCATTAGGCGTTGCGGGGTTTGCCGCGGCAAGAGCATTATCTCGTCGTAATGACGAGCCAGAAAAAGCATCAAGACCTTGGGATGTCGGACGTGATGGCTTTCTTCTCGGGGATGGTGCTGGAGTGATCGTTTTAGAAGATTATGAACATGCAAAAGCTCGTGGTGCGCATATCTACTGTGAATTAATCGGTTTTGGGATGAGTTCAGACGCCTATCATATTACAAGCCCATCACCTGATGGCGAAGGTGCATCGCAATGTATGAATGCGGCGATTCAAGATGCAGGTATTCAGGCGAGTGATATTGATTATATTAATGCACATGGAACCTCTACGCCTGTTGGGGATTTAATGGAGCTGGAAGCGATTAAGAGCACTTTTGGAGATGCGACAAAAGATGTGGCGATTAGTTCAACAAAATCAATGACAGGTCATCTTTTGGGTGCTGCGGGTGGGATTGAAGCGGTATTCTCCATTTTAGCCTTAAGAGATCAGGTGATTCCGCCAACAATTAATTTAGATAACCCAGAGCCTGCTACTGAGAATTATAATATTGTGGGTAAAGAGGCAAGACCTGCAACGTTGAATGTTGTTTTATCAAACTCATTTGGCTTTGGTGGAACAAATGGTAGTTTAATCTTTAAGAAGTTAGATTAAGAGGTTCCCATTGAGACTTATCGGTAAGATTATTCATACATTTTTTCGTTATCTCCTCTCAAAAGTGAGTGTGATTATCTTTTTAATCCTGCTTTTAGGTGGTTTTTTTGTTGTTTCGAAAGATGTTGAGAGTTTTTTAAAAACACCTGTAAATTTACCTGAAAAGGGAATGGTATTGGATATTACGCCAGGGATGAACATTGACGATGTTGTGTCACTGCTTCGTGGGAAAAATATCATTCGTAACGCACTATATTTCAAATGGTATGCACGTTTTACAGGGGATGCCGGTAAGCTTAAAGTCGGTGAGTATTCATTGCAACCAACACTCTATCCTGAGGATCTTTTGGCAATCATTACTAGCGGACGAGTATTGCAATATAATTTTACAATTATTGAGGGTTGGAACTTTTCGCAGTTGCGTCAAGCGTTAGAGAAATCTCCGCATCTGAATCAAACCTTAAAGGGATTGAGTAATGATGAGGTGATGAGTGTATTGAATTTAGATGGAGAGCCATTTGAAGGATATTTCTTGCCGGATACTTATCTATTTCCAAAAAATTATTCTGATGCAGATTTGTTAAAACGAAGCCATGCGGCAATGACGAAAGTTGTTGATGAAGCATGGGAAAAAAGACAACCGAATTTGCCGATTAAAAATAAACATGAGCTTTTAACCTTAGCCTCGATTATTGAAAAAGAGAGTGGTGTTGCTAGTGAAAGACCTGAGATTGCCGGCGTATTTACGAGACGCTTGCAAAAAGGGATGCGTTTGCAAACGGATCCTACGGTTATTTATGGTTTAGGGGATAGTTATCGCGGTAAAATTTATCAAAGTGATTTACAACGAGATACCCCTTATAACACTTATACGAGAAATGGTTTACCACCAACACCGATTGCGATGCCAAGTCGAGAGGCAATTTTTGCTGCGATTGATCCTAAAGAGGGAAAAACGCTTTATTTTGTGGCAAAAGGGGATGGTTCTGGTGAGCATGTGTTTTCGGCAACATTAGATGAACATAATAAGGCGGTACGCGAATATCGACGTCGCGAACGCAATCGATAATAAAGGTCAAAATCCATGATGGAAAGAGATGATTCTCAAGGTTTTTTTATCACCTTTGAAGGAACAGAAGGTGCAGGAAAGACGACGCAAATCTCACGAGTGCAAGGATTTTTAGAGGCAAAAGGTTATGATGTTGTAATGACTCGCGAACCTGGTGGAACATCGCTAGGTGAAAAAATTCGCGGATTATTATTGCAAGATAGTATGTCGGAAATGACGGAGCTATTATTAATGTTTGCTGCAAGAGCGGAACATCTTGATAAAGTGATATTGCCGGCAATTAAGGCAGGTAAATGGGTTCTTTGTGATCGTTTTACGGAATCAAGTTATGCTTATCAAGGTTATGCTAGAGGCATTGCCTTAACGAAGATCAGAGCGCTTGAATCGTTGGTGCAAAATACTCTTCGCCCAGATTGTACTTTTTGGTTTGATCTTCCTGTTGTTGAGGGCATGAAACGTGTTTCGAAGCGAGGAGAAAAAGATCGTTTCGAGGTTGAAAATATCGAGTTTTTTGAAGCTGTTGCGAGTGGCTTTAGAGCCTTGTCGCTAGAAAGACCTAACCAGTTTTTTAGGATTGATGCTTTACAGAATATGGATGAGGTCTCAGCTGCGATCTATCAACGATTAGAGGATTTAGTTGCTAATCATGCAAGATAATATAACGCCTTTAGATTTTACGAAAATTCCTTGGTTACAAGAAGATTATCTGGGGCTGCTTTCTAGGTTTAAGAGTAATACGCCACCTCATGCCTTGATGCTTTATGGGAAAGAAGGTGTTGGAAAGGTCTTACTGACGGATCGATTAGTTGCTGGGATTCTTTGCCGAGAATTGAATCAGCAACAGCCTTGTGGTCAATGTCAAAGTTGTCGTTGGCTCGCATCAGGTTTTCATCCTGACTTGCAAGAAATTAAAGGTGATGGTGAAATTAAGGTTGATGAAATTCGCAGTATTCAACAGTTTGCAAGATTAACTCCGGAAACGGGAAAAAAAGTGGTTGTGATTAAGCATGCTGATCGGATGAATCTTAATGCGGCAAATAGTCTTTTAAAAGTTTTGGAAGAACCGCCTTCAGATCTCTATTTTATTCTTGAAACTAGCGGAATGGAGAAGTTGCCGATTACGGTGAGAAGTCGTTGTCAGGGGTATTTTGTAAAACCTCCATCCATGAATGATGCATTGTTCTACTTACAGGGTATTGCTGAAGCGAGAAGTTTGGATGTGAGTGCTGATGTTTTGCGTCTTTTGCTCTCTATATCGTTTGAAGCGCCTTTTAAAGCACTAAATTATCTTGATAATGGGTATTTAGAGAAGCGTGGCTTACTATTACAAACGATTCATGATTTACTCTCTGGTGAGTTGAGTATTGCGAAAGGCGTTGCAACTTTGCTTGAATCGGAATCTTTAGCCTTTAGTTATCTTTTCTTCCTATTAATTGCCTCCTTTGATCCGCAGAAAAAAGAGGTCTTTCCTAATTTAATGTCGATTTTTGCAATCTTAGATATCATGCCGGAAAAGTTACGGTTGATGCAATATGAAAAGCTAGTTGAAATTGATCGTTTACGCGCAAGTCAAACTCGTACTGATTGGGCGTTAGAAGCTTGGTTTGTAGAGTTTATGGGCTAAATAGATTAATTCTGTTGTGAGTTTGTGGTTTATCTTCGGCTTTAAGTAAATGAGTATTCCGCGAATATAAAGTATACAAACAGTGAGCATTAAAAAAACGAGAAGTGTGAAAACTTCTCGTTTTTTTGACATTTTTTTGATGGAAAGCGATAGGTTGTTAATATCGTTTTCCATTAAATTAGCACTTATTTGCGAAGATGCGCTACTTTAGGAATTTGTGATTGTAAATTAGTGATTCTTTCCGGTCCTGAAGGGTGAGTTGAAAGTAATGAGCTGTCACTATTACCAGAAGCTTTAGCCATTTTTTGCCATAATGTTACCGCGGCGTTTGGATCGTATCCTCCCAAAGCCATTAGCTCAAGTCCAATAGTATCAGCTTCGCTCTCCATGGTTCTTGAAAAAGGGAGTGAAAATGCTAGATCACCAGCTTGTTGTAGTAGGGAATCTCCGGCACTTCCTAACCCTAAAGCCGCTGCGACTAATGATATACCTGATGCTTTTACAATTTGTTGTGAGACTTTTTCACGACTATGTTCTCTTAAAACATGCGCCATCTCATGACCGACAATCGCGGCAACTTCATCGTCAGATAGATTTAAGCGCTCCACAATTCCACTATATACCACCATTTTTCCGCCCGGCATTGCAAAGGCGTTGAGCTCATTGCTACGAATGACGTTAATTTCCCATTCAAACTGGGTGGCATCAGGGCGAAAAGTTGTTGTATGCGGTACTAAACGGCGAAAAATAGTGTGAACGCGTTTAGCGGTTGGAGAGTTTTTATCAACGGCTCCTTGGGATTTCGCTTGATTCATGATCCCCATATAGTTTGTTTTAGCGCTCGCATTTAGCTCTTCTGAAGAGATAATTTGGAGTTGGGATCGATTAACACCTGTTAAGCCTGATTGTGTCGAGCTTGCGCAGGCTGTTAGAAATAGAGCGAGCGTTAATAGAGGTAGATAATGGTGGACTCTTTTGATCATGTTGAAATGTTCCTAAAAGCTCAGAGCTGAATTGAATAAAACAAAATACCGTAAGAATTATGCCATATTACGACGTATTAATAATATATATTCCCATTTTAAAGTATCTAAGATATTGAAAAATATTAATAACAATCGAGATATGGCGATATTTTAAATAGTTGTACTAGTCTTAAAAGCTCACTTGATTCAGCGTTGGTGCTGAAGATGATTATTCTTATGGTTGACGAGTTGAAAGAAGGGGATTATGTTGAAAATGTTGTTAAATTGCCAGTTGCAATTAGTGTTAGATCACCAGAAAAAATCTTTGAGAAAACAGGAAGCTGGATTTACACTCATGGAACTTTTAATTGTTTTAGCGCTAGTGGCCGTAATTAGTATGATTGCTGTCCCGATTTATCGAAGTTACATGCAAGGGGCAAAAATTACAGAAGGTCTCACATTAGCAAGTAGTATTCAGTTGGATACAGAGGTTTACTATACCTTGAATGGAAAATGGCCTAGTAATGATGAGGCGCATAGTGATTTGAATATCGCTGATCCCGAGGATTATGCTGGAAATAGTGTTCAAGCTGTATCTGTAAGTGAAAATATTATTACGGTTTTATATGATCCCAAAGAAGTGGTGGGAGAAAGTGGAGAAGATGAGGTGAAACTTATTTTAACAGCGGATGTTGCTAATAATAGTGGTGTGATTCGGTGGAAATGTGAAGGGGAAAATATCCCAGAAATAGACTTACCTAAAAACTGTCAGTCGAAGTAAGATGCTATAGCATTTTTATCGTATTATTTAGGCTTCTGGATAAGCATTAATTATCCAGAAGCTATGGTATAATCGAGGCTTCTTTTAAACTATCGAGCAGAGTTTAACGTGCAAGAGTTCTTCTTACGTCGAATTAAACCGGAAATAACAATAACAACGATTCTATTGTTATTAATTGTTGCATTAGTGGGATTTGTTATTCGCGATATGATGCTGAAAAAGCAAATAGATGCAGAAATAAATCAAGCTAAAATGATCATCTCAGAGGTGGCTTTGAACTTGTCGGCAGATAAAATATTATCACCTATAGCCGTTTCAAGTCAGTTTTTAAAAGAGAAATCTCCTGAAATAAAATCTATTACTATTTATCCTGATAATCATCTGGAGGTAATATTCCATAAATTATTTATTGATAATCATGAAAAAAAATTTGTTTTTTCATTTAATTCTATCGATCATTTAACTCGTGGAAGTTTGAAGTGTGATGGTGGAGAGATTAGGCAACATTTGCTTCCAAATCAATGTCGTCATTAAATTTTTGTTATAGGGATTAACTTTTTGATTTATTTATGTTGTTTGTCATTGGGACTTATGGGTTGCTGAATGAATAGCCGATGGTATGGTATTCGAAGCTGGCATCGATTTTAGGTTTTAGGTTAGAAAAAATAGAGGCAAAAAGCCTCTATTTTTTTGTCTAAAAATATATTTAGTGGAGAAAAGTGGCGAAAAGTGGAAAAAGTTATATAAAAAGTGTAATATTTTCGCTAATAGACTAAATGGTAAGGATAATTGTGAATAATTCCCCTAATAAACATATTTCGGTACTTTTAAATGAGTCCATTAAGGCATTAGATATAAAACCTTCAGGGGTTTATGTTGATGCGACTTTTGGTCGAGGGGGACATTCGCGAGAAATATTACAACATTTAAATCAAGATGGATTGTTGATTGGGATTGATCGAGATTTAACAGCGCAAGCCTATGCTGCAGAACATTTTGCGAACTTTCCTAATTTCAAGTTTATTCGTGGAGAAATGGGAAATATGTTGGCACTTGTTCAAAGTTTAGGAATTGAACGAGTTGACGGTATTTTGATGGATATAGGCGTTTCTTCACCACAACTCGATGAAGCTGCACGTGGCTTTAGCTTTATGAAAGAGGGTCCGCTCGATATGAGAATGGATCAAGCGGCGCCAATAAATGCAGAAGAATGGGTTGCTGACACGGAAGTTGAAGAAATGGTTCGTGTTTTTAAAGCTTACGGTGAAGAGCGATTCTCCGGAAGAGTAGCGCGAGTAATCGATGAGTATCGCCGAGAAAAGAGAATCACTTCAACCTTAGAGTTGGCAGAAATTGTGAGCGGTGCGATGCCTTTTAAAGAGGGAAGAATCCATCCGGCAACTAGAGTGTTTCAGGCAATACGAATTGCAGTTAATGGTGAGCTTGATCAGCTCGAATCGGCACTGAGTCAAGCAGTAGAATTGCTAGGCGATGAGGGGCGATTGGCGGTGATTAGCTTCCACTCATTAGAAGATCGAATCGTGAAGCATTTTATGCGGGATCAATCAACAGTGAAAGATCTTTACCCAGATCTTCCAGTATTAATTAGTGCAGGTGATGCAGCATTGAAAGTGATAGGGAAACCTATTAAAGCCAGTGATGAAGAATGTCGCGAGAACGTGCGTTCAAGAAGTGCAATTTTAAGAGTTGCAGAGAGGGTTCTATGAGAACAGAAAATTTAGTAATCGTCGTTATGATGGCTGTCGTGTTTTTGGGGATTAATCGCGCGATGACAATTCAAGAGAGTTACAAGCTTTGGAATGCCATTGACAAAGTTGAGCGTGAGAACACCGTTTTGCGTGAAGAGTTCGGTCGTCTGCAGCTTGAAGAAAGTATGTTGGTGACAGAGGCGCTTTTAGACCAAGAAACGCGTGAACAACTTCGTATGGTTGTGCCGGATGAGAGTGCAGTTGTCTATGTTATTGAGACTAATACTGATATTCAGTATGTGGGTCTCGATAAAAAAATTAATGCGCAATAATTTATAACCCCATTATTTTTCGAGAGAGTAACGATAGCTGATGAAGAGTTCATCAAAGCCAGTGAAAAAAAAATGGCGAGATTGGCGGCACTTTTTTGTATTAGGTGTTTTTACATTAATCGCCGTAGCTGTCGCAATTCGCGCACTTTATTTGCAGTACTATATGACCGATTTTCTTCTTGAACAGGGAGATAATCGGTTTGTTCGTCATATGAATAATCCGGCGGTACGAGGAACGATCTTTGATCGTAATGGTGAGCCTATCGCATTATCAACGGAAGTGAGATCGATTTGGATTGATCCGAGTATTCTTAGTCAAAACTTGCATGAAATTCCGAAACTGGCTTATTTTTTAAAGCGCCCCGAAGCCGAGATTGAACAGCTTGTTTTAAAAAGACAAAAATCACGATTTTATTGGTTGAAAAGACAATTACCACCGCATGAAGCGAAAGCTTTAATGGCGCTGAATATTCCCGGTGTTTATGATCAAATTGAATACAAACGTTATTACCCTGATGCGGAGATTACCTCGCATATTTTAGGATTTACCGACATCGATGATGATGGTATCGAAGGGATTGAGCTGGCGTACCAAGATTGGCTAAAAGGAAATGGTACATCGACGCGTATTGTCAAAGATGCGAAAGGGCGCGTGATTGAGCGCCAGGAAATTATTGATCATGAAAATCATCGTGAGAGCCAAGATCTTAATTTAACGATTGATCGTCGTATTCAGATCTCTGCTTATCGTGCTTTAAAAACAGGCATGATTAAGCATGAAGCTGTTGCCGGATCGGTGATTGTTGCCGATATGCGTACCGGCGATATTTTAGCGATGGTTAATCAGCCTGCTGGTAATCCTAATCGTCTAGAAGATCGCCGAGCAGCACTTCTCAAAAATCGTGCTATTACCGATATCTTCGAGCCAGGATCAACCATCAAGCCGTTTGTTGTCGCGGCAGGAATGGAATATGGTAACTGGAAACCGCACTCGATGGTTAAAACTGGGCGCGGTGGTTACCGTATTGGTAAAAATCTTATTCGAGATGTTTCGCTTTCTGATTCTATGGATGTGACAACGGTGTTGGCAAAATCAAGTAATATTGGGGTTGTGAAGATTGCTGAATCGTTGGAACCTTCTATTTTATTTAATATTTATGACAAAATTGGGATTGGTCAAAAAAGTCAAATTCGTTTAACAGGAGAAGAAGCTGGACGCTTGGGAACCCTCCGTCGTTGGCAGTTAGATCCTTTTGAATATGCAACAAAAGCGTATGGTTATGGGATTAGTGTGAATACATTGAAACTTGCGCAAATGTATACGGTTTTCGGCAATGAGGGAAATTATCGTCCGTTACGTTTAGTGAAAAATGATTATTATCCAGAAACAACCCCCATTTTTAGCCAAAGAGTGACGGAGCAGGTTTTAACAATGCTTGAAGCTGCAACCGATAAATCCCGTGGTGCTGGAGGTTGGCGTGCGACCGTTCCTAATTTCCGTGTTGGTGGAAAGTCAGGAACGATTCGAAAAATTGTGAATGGAAAATATAGTAGTACGCATCATCGCAGTTTCTTTGTGGGAATTGCTCCGATTTCAGATCCGCGTTATGTTGTTGCGGTGATGATCGATGAGCCAAGAAAGGATGGTTATTATGGTGGGTTAGTGGCCGCCCCTATTTTTAGTGAAGTAATGCGCAGTACATTAAGAATTATGGGAACAAAGCCAGATGCGCTCTTAGATGATCCGAATATTAAACTCATCGCAAAATAGAGAATATTGTTGTTTTAAAAGGAGAGAAGAGAATGATTTTACAAGATTTGTTGCAGCAAAGTGGTGTTGTGAATGAGATTCCTCCTGAGTTCTCTCAAATCATCGTTTCCGGATTATCTTCTGATAGCCGATATGCGCAAAAGGGCGATCTTTTTTTTGCGAAGCAAGGGGCTATTTCACACGGATTGGATTATTTAGAAGCGCTTAAAGAAGCCGATATTTGTGCGGTAATTTATGAAGACCCTAAGAATAAGATCGATGCACCAGCAGATATCCCCGCATTAAAAGTGGAGAATATTGACCAACTCATGCGCAAGCTCACTTTTGCATTTTATAACGATCTGCAATCGAGAATCGAATTGATTGGCGTGACCGGCACTGAAGGTAAAACATCGGTGACGCAATTTATTACTAAAGCTTTTAGTGCATTAAATATTGATTGTGGATTAGTGGGAACGAATGGCATCGGTTTTATGGGAAATCTTAAAGAAAATACCCATACAACGCCTGATTTAATGGCGCTTTATCAATCTTTAGCTGAGATTGATTCGGTGGAAGATGTACGTGTTTTAATGAGCGGCATGCTGCCGATCGCACTAGAAGTGACGTCTCACGCACTCGATCAAAAACGTGTTGAAGGTTTGAAGTTTAAAACGACAGTATTTACTAATCTTAATCGAGATCATTTAGATTATCACGGCACGATTGAAGCATATGGTGCCGCCAAAGCGCGACTTTTCATGGAATATGTACAAGAGAGTAGCGTGATTAATATTGATGATCCTTTCGGCGAAACGCTTAATCAACGTCTGCAAGAAGGGAAGCCATCAGTTATTAGATTTCCTTATGGTTCTAAAAATAGTGATGAAGTAAACTATTTGCAGATTCAAGATCTTCAACTGCATGAACAAGGTTTACGTTTTACATTGCAATACCATGGCAAGCAATATCCTATTGAAAGTCATCTTTATGGTGCCTTTAATGCTTATAACTTGGTGGCGGCAATTGGCGCATTGTTAGCTTTTGATTTGCCAATCGAGAGAATCATTGACGTCGTGCCAGAAATTACCAATGTGAAAGGTCGTATGGAAATGGTGCATTTGAAAAATGGTGCCGTAGCTGTTGTCGATTATGCGCATAAGCCCAATGCTTTGAAACAGGCATTAATTTCTCTCCGTGAACATTTAGATGAAGGGCGTTTAGTATCAGTATTTGGTTGCGGAGGTAATCGCGATACCGGAAAACGTCCATTAATGGCGGCAATTTCAGAAGAATTTGCAGATCAGGTGATTGTTACGAGCGATAATCCTCGCCTAGAAGATCCGTTGTTAATTATTAAAGATATTGAAGCCGGTTTTACAAATCGTGACTCTAAGGCAATCGTTATCGAAGCGGATCGTGCCAAAGCTATTGCACTTGCGATCTCTCGGAGCCAAAAAGGCGATATCATTTTAATTGCCGGAAAAGGGCATGAGGATTACCAAATTTTAGGTGATAAAGAGATCTATTTCTCTGATTTTGCTGAAGTTCAAAAAAATAACGAGGAGCTATAATATGAAGCTATCTGAAGCAGCTAAAATTATGAAAGGTGAGCTCAAAGGTCCGGATGCTTACTTTTTTGGCGCCGCGAGTGATACTCGCAAAATTAAACCAGGCGAACTCTTCTTTGCTTGGAAAGGTGAGCGTTTTGATGCTCATGACTATTTGGAAAGTGCGGAGCTGAAAGGTGCGATTTGTGCTGTTGTGGAACGTTTTATTCCTTCGGCTCAAATTGCACAGATTGTGGTAAAAGATAGTCAGAAAGCATTAGGGCGAATCGCAAAAGAGTGGCGCAAAGAATGGAAAGGTACCATGATTGCCTTAACGGGTTCTAATGGTAAAACGACTTTGAAAGAGATGGTTACTTCGATTTTATCTGTGAATCACGAAGTTCTTGCCACAGAAGGGAATTATAATAATCATGTGGGTTGTCCTTTGATGTTGTTGCGATTAAACAAACATCACACATATGCGGTGATTGAGATGGGCGCGAGTCATCCTAAAGAGATCGAGTATCTCACAAAAATCGTTCAGCCCGATATCGCGATTTTAAATAATGCCGGCGCTTGTCATTTAGAGGGGTTTGGTTCTATTGAAGGTGTCGCGAAAGCAAAATCAGAAATCTTCTTGGGGTTATCAGAATCTGGTACGGCAATTATTAATGCAGATGATCAATTTGTGGATGAATGGAAGCGTTGTGTCATTGATTTTAAATCCTATACTTTCGGCATTGATCATGCGGCAGATGTTATGGCGAGTGATATTGTAGGAAACAATCAGTTTACGTTAGCCATTAAACCGCAAAATAGTTCGGTGGAGATTACTCTACAATTATTAGGTCGTCATAATATCTTAAATGCCTTAGCGGCGAGTGCTGCAACGACAGCTGCGGGTGAATCAATCGAGACCATTAAAAAAGGCTTAGAATCATTAGCGCCTGTTAAGGGACGTTTGCAGGTTGTGAAGATTAAAGACAATGTGCAGCTGATTAATGATGCCTATAATGCGAATCCGAACTCGCTAAAAGCGGGGATTGATGCTTGTAGTGCCGGCAATCGATGGTTAGTGCTAGGAGATATGAGAGAGCTCGGAACTGACGAAGTAAAAATCCATAATGAATGTGGTGCTTATGCAAAAAATGCGGGATTCAGTGAGTTGTTTGCATTAGGAGAATTAACAAAGCATGCCGTCATTGGATTTGGCGAAGGTGCGGAGAGTTATGCGGATCATGAAGCGCTTTTATCTGTTCTATCTGCAAAAATAGAAGCGTATGATGAGCCAATGCTTTTGACGATTCTTTTAAAAGGGTCGAACAGTATGAACATGCAATATTTTTATGAAGCGCTAGTAAAGTGTGAAGATTGTTAAATAGCATTCTTTAATCGCGGGTGGAATCTTCGGTTTTCTAGGATTCTCCGCGATAGGAGGATGAAAGTTCATTTAATCAATCGAGTAAAGAATAAACTATAAGAAAACAAGAAAAATGAAGGATTAATCAATTATGTTGTATGCGCTACTTTCCCATCTCGCGGACTATTGGTCACCATTGCGAGTCTTTCAATATATTACAATGCGCGGCATTATGGCGGCATTGACTGCGTTGGTATTTAGTATTGGGTTGGGACCTAGTTTTATTAGGATGTTGCAAAAACAACAGATCGGGCAGTTTGTGCGAACGGATGGTCCTGAGAGTCATCTCTCAAAACAAGGTACACCAACGATGGGCGGAATTCTGATTATTGCCGGAATTCTATTTTCGACATTGTTGTGGGCAGATTTAACGAATATTGATATTTGGATCGTACTCTTCGTACTGCTTTCATTTGGTGCCGTTGGTTTTTTAGATGATTATCGTAAGGTGATTAAGAAACAATCGTTAGGATTGCGTGCGAAAGAGAAATATCTCTATTTAAGTGTTGCGGGACTTGTCGCTTCTGGTGCGCTCTATTTTAATGCTTCAACGCCGGCGGAAACAGATCTCTTGATTCCTTACTTTAAAGATTTAGCGATCCCATTAGGAATTCTCTTTATTCCATTTACCTATTTGGTCATTGTTGGAGCAAGTAATGCCGTCAATATGACAGATGGCTTAGATGGTCTTGCGATTATGCCTACGGTAATGGTCGGAGGTGCGCTTGGGGTTTTTGCTTATATTGCCGGAAACTCAGTGTATACAACTTATCTCTCTTTGCCGTTTGTGGAAGGTGCGGGAGAAGTCCTAATTATCTGCGCGGCCATTGTAGGGGCGGGATTAGGATTTTTATGGTTTAACACGTATCCCGCACAAGTATTTATGGGAGATGTTGGGGCATTATCTCTCGGTGGTGTATTGGGTGTGATTGCCGTGATTGTTCGCCAAGAGCTTGTTTTCTTTATTATGAGTGGTCTTTTTGTAGTCGAAACATTATCGGTGATTTTACAAGTAGGATCATTCAAACTCCGCAAAAAGAGACTCTTTAGAATGGCACCGATTCACCATCACTTTGAATTGAAAGGTTGGCCAGAACCACGTGTGATCGTAAGATTTTGGATTTTCACGTTTATTCTCGTTTTAATTGGTTTAGCATCCTTAAAGCTTCGTTAATAATTTTATCAATATGGATTGATAATCAAGTAAAGAGGAAGACTTTCCCTCTCGAAAGCGTATAATAGAAAAGATTACATTTTTACTACAAACTTGAAATTTATCCCATAGGAGAATTACTCATGAAACAACCTGTAAGAGTTACCATCACTGGCGCAGCTGGAAATATTGGTTATGCAATGGCATTTCGTATCGCAGCAGGCGATATGCTTGGTTCAGATCAACCAGTGATCCTTCAGCTTCTTGAAATCACCCCAGCTTTAGAAGCATTAAAAGGTGTTGTGATGGAACTTAATGACTGTGCGTTCCCATTAGTGCAAGATATCATTGCAACGGATGATCTGAATGTTGCGTTTAAAGATACGGATTATGCAATGTTGGTAGGTGCGCGTCCACGTGGTCCAGGTATGGAGCGTAAAGATCTTCTTGAAGCAAATGGCGCAATCTTTGGTCCACAAGGTAAAGCAATGAACGATCACGCAAGCCGTGACGTAAAAGTGCTCGTTGTTGGTAACCCAGCAAACACAAATGCGTTAATCGCAATGAAAAATGCACCAGATTTGAACCCAAGAAACTTCCACGCAATGACGCGTTTGGATCATAACCGTGGTTTAAGCCTTCTTGCAGAGAAAACAGGTTCACATATTAATGATATCAAAAATATGACAATCTGGGGTAACCACTCATCGACTCAGTATCCTGATTTAACTTTCACAACGATCAACGGTAAACCAGCACTTGAGTTAGTAGATCGTGCTTGGTATGAAAATGATTACATTCCACAAGTTCAACAACGTGGTGCGGCAATCATTAAAGCACGTGGTGCATCATCAGCGGCATCAGCGGCTTCTTCAGCGATTGATCATATGCGTTCATGGGCGCTTGGTACACAAGATGGTAACTGGGTATCAATGGCGGTTCCAGCAGATGGTTCATACGGCGTTGAAGAAGGAATTATTTACTCATACCCATGTGTTTGTAAAAATGGTGATTTCGAAATCGTTCAAGGTCTTGAAATTTCTGAGTACTCACAAGCAAAAATGGATGCAACTGAGAAAGAACTTCGTGAAGAAGCGGATGCAGTTAAATCACTTCTTGGCTAATCAGGTCAAATTTGATGCTTTATCAAGCCAATAAATGAGATTGATTAGCAATTAGTATCAAACAACTGTTAAAATAGCGGGCATATTCGAATAGGGTATGCCCCTTTTTATTAATGAACAAAAAGAGATTTAATAATGAAGAAGATCGGAGTTGTCTTAACAAACCTTGGAACACCAGATGCGCCAACTAAAGAAGCGCTTAAAGTCTATTTAGAAGAGTTTTTGAAAGATCCTCGCGTGATCGAAGAGCCTAAATGGAAATGGTATCCGATTCTTTATGGAATCATCTTGAATACGCGTCCGGCAAAATCCGCTGAAAAATATCAGATTGTCTGGGATAACGGTTCTCCGCTCTTAAATATTACGGAAACTCAAGCAGCGAAACTTCGTCAATTACTGCCAGAAAATTATGAAGTCACAATTGCGATGCGTTATGGCAATCCTTCTATGGAAAAAGCCGTGAATGAGTTGATTGAGAAGACAGTCGATGAGATTGTCGTATTTCCGTTATATCCGCAATATTCAGCAGCAACTACGGCATCTGTGATGGATGATGTGGGGGATGTGTTGAAAAATCTTCGTTATTTCCCGGCGTTACGAGTTTTAGGCGCTTATTATCAGAATCCGCTCTATATTGATGCTTGCATCGAAGAAATTCGAAATAACACGCAAGGAAAAACGATTGATAAGTACGTGTTTTCTTATCATGGTATGCCGAAGCAGAGCTATCTTGAAGGCGACCCATATTACGATCAATGTCTGGCAACGACTAAACTAATCTCTGAGAGAATGGGGGAACCTTTAGATCGTTTTGAGACCGTATTTCAATCTCGTTTTGGAAAGGCTGAATGGCTTCAGCCTTATGCGGCAGAATTTTTTGAAACAGCACCGTCAAAAGGAATTAAAAATATTGCGGTGTTCTGTCCAGGATTTAGTGCAGATTGCTTAGAAACACTTGAAGAGATGGCAATGGAAAATCATGATATTTTCTTGAAGCCGGCGGAGATTCCTATACCTTTGTTCCTTGTATTAATAGTAATGATCTGCACATTGAGATGATGAAGGGTGAGATTCTCAATTAATACCCTAATAGGGCTGTGAAACCAGAGGTCCATTGGCTTCAAATACGTTGTGAAATTGAAAAATGCCGGCATCTTATCCGGCATTTTTATTGGAGGCGCTCCTTGATTTTAAATAATCAGATAGTGAAGTCGGCTTAAAACTATCTGATTAAAGATTCTATTTAAAAGTCGATGCAGGACTGGAGAGAATGGTGGCACTCTTTTAGCAATCCCGCGCCAGCAGTTATAAAAGTTGTTTCTAAACCAAAATGACGATAGTGCAACTTATTCCGATAAAGCTTATGAAGTATTCTCAATATCGGCGCATCAGCTGTTATAAGCACAAAAATCGTAATGTCCGATATCTTGCAAGTTGAGATTTAGCACGAGATCTTATTAAGCGCAGAATCATAGTCATCATAGCTGAGCTTTTAGTAAGTAAGATAGATTAGGAAAGTCGTTGTAAAGAAAAAGCCACAAGATTTTAAATCCTGTGGCTTTTTTATCTTTCGCTTATAGAAACGTTGTTTGCGATTAAGCTTGAACTTTGCTCTCTTTAAGCATTTTCTCAAGGTGGTGGATATCCATGCCGCCCGCTAAGAATGTTGGATCATTCAAAATTTTCAAATGAAGTTCCGCATTCGTATTAATTCCTTCGATAACAAGCTCATGAAGCGCGTTTTTAAGACGACCAATTGCCATTTCACGCGTTGGCGCGTAAGCGATGATCTTTGCAATCATTGAGTCATAGAATGGAGGAACAGCATATCCCGCATAGATATGGGTATCGATACGAATTCCAGGGCCACCTGGTGGATGATATGTCGTAATCATGCCTGGTGATGGAATAAATGTTTCATGATGTTCTGCGTTGATACGGCACTCAATCGCGTGACCTTCAAACTTGATATCTTCTTGTTTGATGGTTAACGGCATGCCGCTGGCAATTTTGAGTTGTTCACGAACTAAATCAACTCCAGTAATCATCTCTGTGATTGGATGTTCAACTTGAATACGTGTATTCATCTCGATGAAGAAGAACTCTCCATTTTCGTAAAGGAACTCAAATGTTCCTGCACCGCGGTAGTTGATACGTTTACATGCTTCAACACACGCTTCACCAATACGAGCGCGTTCTTCCGGCGTAATACCTGGCGCTGGCGCTTCTTCTAATACTTTTTGATGACGACGTTGTAATGAACAATCACGCTCACCTAAATGGATCGCATTTCCTTGACCATCCGCTAAAATTTGAATTTCAACGTGACGAGGTTTTTGGAGGTAACGTTCCATATAAACTTCTGGATTGCCGAATGCTGCAAGTGCTTCTGCTTTCGTGAGTTCGATTGAACGAAGAAGATCTTTTTCAGATTCCACTACTCGCATTCCACGTCCGCCGCCGCCGCCTGAAGCTTTAACAATAATAGGGTAGCCAACTTCTTGTGCTAAACGAATGTTTTCGTCTTTATCATCAGTTAACGCATCGCCAGAGCCTGGAACACATGGAACACCTGCTTCGATCATTGCTTTTTTCGCAGAAACTTTATCACCCATAATACGGATAGTTTCAGCTTTAGGGCCAATGAAGACAAAGCCAGAGTTTTCAGCACGTTCCGCAAAGTCTGCGTTTTCTGCTAAGAAGCCATAGCCAGGATGGATACCATCGGCATTAGTTAACTCAGCTGCTGCGATGATACTTGGAATATTGAGGTAGCTTAAACCCGGCGCTGGTGGACCAATACATACTGATTCATCTGCAAGGCGCACGTGTTTTAAGTCTTTATCTCCCGTTGAGTGAACCGCAACAGTTTGGATTCCGAGCTCTTTACAAGCTCTAAGAATACGCAGTGCGATCTCTCCACGGTTTGCAATTAATACTTTTTTTAACATCTCGAATTGCTCCTTATGCAAGGATCATTAGAGGTTGATCGAACTCTACTGGCTCACCATTTTCAACGAGGAATTTAACGACTTTACCTGAGAGCTCAGCTTCAATTTGGTTGAACATTTTCATCGCTTCGATGATGCACACAACATCACCCACGTTTACTTGTGCATCAATTTCTGTGAATGGGTCAGATGTTGGTGATGCTGCGCGGTAGAACGTTCCAACCATTGGTGAACGTACGATTTTACCTGAAAGTTCAGCTGGAGCTGCTGCTTCCGGTGCTGCTGTTGTTGCAACTGATGGCATTTGCACGTTTGTTTGTGGTGCCGCAATTTGTGGTTGCTGCATCATTGGCATTTGGCCTGCAAATACTTGTGTTTCTTTAGGGAAGCGGCTAATACGAAGAGATTCTTCTCCGTCTGTGATCTCGATTTCGTCGATTGATGATTTATCAATGAGTTCTACGAGTTTTTCAATTTCTTTAATATCCATTAAGATTAGCTCCTATTGTAAAATGATAAGGAGATTCCCGGAGGAATCTCCTTATTGATCTATTTGTTAGAGATTATATTCGTAATATTGAGTAGTGCAAGTTCATAACCATAAAGTCCACAACCTACAATGACCCCTTTTGAAATGTCTGAAAGGTAAGAAGTATGTCTAAATGATTCTCTCTGATATACATTTGAAATATGTATCTCAACGAACGGAATGTCAACTCCTAAAAAAGCATCACGAATTGCCACGCTAGTATGCGTAAATGCTCCTGGATTGATGATTATTCCCTCAATACCACGGTCTTTAGCTTGGTGAATCGTCTCGACGATCTCGTACTCTCGGTTGCTTTGCATCGCTTGCAAGTCGATACCTAGTCCTTTTGCGTGTTTAATAAGGTTCGCCTCAAGCATCTTAAGTGTTGTATGACCATAAATTTCAGGCTCACGCATTCCTAAGAGGTTTAAGTTAACACCATTAATTAAAAGGATTTTTTTGGGATTGTCTTGATTCATCATAAAAGGTATTTTACCGTATAATTTTTAAGAGTGCCTAAATATTCAGTTATAGCATTAAGACCTCGTAAATTGCATCTTTTATCACTATTTTTTGATCTATATGCTGTGAAAATTTGCTAAGCTTATGATGCTGATAAATAAAATAAAGAGGAATTTTTATACAATGTCGGTTATAATTCCCGCTTGTTTGGTTATGTGAATGATTAGGATGATTAAAAAACAAACGTCTAACTTCAGGATTAAATTAGGTATTTCTGTCTGTGTACTCATTTCTTCGCTGCTTTCATGGAGCGTTGCAAAGAATGTTGAAACAGTATCTACATCAAAAGATCTGCTTCTTTCAACAAAGCTTGCAGAAGGGATGGGAATGGGTGATAAGGATCATGCGCGTGTAAAAGCGATGATTCAAAATTACGAAACTAAAAACTCAGGTGTTTTTACCCATTTAGATGGGGATGGTTTAGTAGTCTTTAACTATGTTGTTGAAGAACTAGAGCGTCGTAATATGCCACTTGAGATTGCTTTCGTGCCACTTGTTGAAAGTGGTTATAAACCGAATGCTCGAAATGGCGCTCACGTAGGTTTATGGCAATTAGGAAAACCCACAGCAGAAACTTTCGGTGTGCAGATCTCCGCAAAATCAGATGGACGCTTAAATCTTGTTCGTGCAACAGAAGCGGCATTAGATTACTTAGAGTATTTAAATAAGCGTTTTGATGGTGATTGGCTCTTAACGTTAGCTGCTTATAATGCCGGAGAAGGACGAGTGCTTCGTAGTATGAAGAAAAATCGTCAAGCAGGAAAACCTGATGATTATTGGAATATTGAATTGCCGCAAATTACGCGTGCCTATATTCCTCGGGTTTTAGCGCTATCAGAGTTGGCATTAGAGAAAGATCAATTAGCAGTTCCTGTGGTAGAAATCCCAGAAATTATTGCGGTGAAATCCAAAAATAAAGGGAAGCTATTGGGGTCTATTAAAAAGCAAGGGATCAAGGATCGTACGATTCAGTACTATAATCCCGCAGATGTTTACGCAAGAGATGGTTCATCTATTGTGATTATGACAAAAGAAGCTATTACATTAGGCGACTCTTCAGCATATGTGCTTTAACTTTTCTTTGAGAAAAGAGAAGGAGTTGTCGTATTTAAAAGGTAACCTTTGATGATTGGTTACTTTTTTTATTGGAGAACTTTTTATAGGGAATATCTCTCTTTCGGTTTAAGAGCTTCGATAATAATGTCTTATGAAATGACTTATGAGCCTTTGATCGAAGTATGTCAGTATTTCTCTTGAACTGAACATCAGTTTTAAAAGATTACATGCTATTTGATGAGCATTACGCGGAAGGCATCATTCCATTTTTATGCATTACGATATCCGCCATAATTGCCAACGCAATTTCTGCTGGCGTTTTACTGCCAATGGGAAGTCCGATCGGCGCATGAATACGAGATAGAACGTTATCGCTGTAATCGGTACATTCTTTAAGGCGCTGTAAGCGCTGTTCGCTATTTCGGCGAGAACCCATTGCACCAATATAAAATGCCGGCGTATCCAGTGCGGCAATCATGGTAAAGTCATCAATACGAGGATCATGCGTCAGTGATAAAATCGCTGTTTGTGCTGATGCTCCTTCTGTTTCGAGATATTGCGCCGGAAAAGTTTTAAGGATCGTTATAGTATCGCGTTGTGCGATTTCATTTAATTGTCTCAATTCTTCAGGACGATCTTCAGTAACAATCACCATAAACCCTAAACTCACTGCAAACTCAATGCAGTAGAGCGCAACGGCTGAAATCCCCGCAATAAAAATCGTCGTATCACTTTGTAGCGTAATTTCGAGATTGTTTTCAGATTGGTAAACCCGAGGTTTATCTTGCACATCTTCTTCTTGTAAGATTGCCTTTGATCCAACTGTTAGGCGTTTCATCATTATTTTTTGTCCGCTAAGCGCTTTGATCATGTTCGTTAAATAGCACGTTGTTTCCGGCGTCGGTAACAGATATTCCACGAGGACATCAATTGTGCCACCGCAAGGAAGTGTTGTATTTGGACGAAAATGTTCGCTCTGTTCCCCATAAATCGCAATGTCGCTCTCTTTTGTGAACCAGCCCTCTTGAATCTTTTGTAAAAAGTCTTCCTCGATACAGCCACCAGAGAGAGAACCTAGATATTGCCCCTGAGAATTTGCGACAAACAGCGCTCCTGGCGCTCGTGGTGCTGAACCATAAGTATGAAGTACCGTACAGAGCCAGATTTTTTGCTGATCTTGAGACCATTTTAACGCAGCTTCAGCGACTAAGAGATCGAGGGTTTTCATGAAATACTCACTATTTTAAAAGGTCTATAGAAGCATCGAATTAACGAAGTTGATGGATGTTATTCGGGAGATTGTGTTAAATCATGCACTTCATCAATATCCCATATTGTGCCAATATCATTCGTGTTGATATATTGGGGTGGGAATGTTTCGAGGATACTTTTACCACCATTATCGCCGGTGAGTTGTTGTAATTCAGAGAAGTAATCACGGCGAAACCCTACGGGATGTCCGACTCTATTGTGATAACATGGGCGAACTGTTGCGTGAGAGCTTTCTGGATTAAGAAGGTATTCTTCGAGCTGAATTAAGGTTGTTTGCTGGACAAAGGGCATATCGGCATGAGCAATGAGAATTCCTTGCCAGTGCTGCCACATTTCAGGATATCGTTGTTCAATATGGGTTAATCCTCTCGCAATACTCGTTCCTAAGCCATCTGTATAAATTTGTATGACGATGCTTTGAAGGTTTTGGGCAATCTGTGAAATTTCCGGCTCTTCATGATTGGTGATAATCACAATCTGCGCAGGTGAAAATGCACTGCATAATTGC
>Ga0079226_10000814_pt1 | contig 23030 bp, 20 predicted proteins | sample Poulit2014_FD_76345 | JGI IMG/M metagenome (GOLD analysis project Ga0079226, IMG submission 76345) | Agricultural soil microbial communities from Georgia to study Nitrogen management - Poultry litter 2014 | ecosystem: Environmental > Terrestrial > Soil > Agricultural land | place: USA: Georgia...
CTCTTTTAATAAAGATATGTTGATTAATTTGTCGTGTCTGCTGCTTCTTCTGCCGTCGAATCAGCTTTTGCTTGAGACTTATTTAAGTCAAGGTGCTTCTGTAATATTTCTTTCGTATCTTCTAAAGCAATTTCATCAATCTGCCAGTAATACGTACTATCTGGTTGATAATCTTGGCCATCTAACGTTAATGTTTCAATCTTTAAGTTCTTTCCACTCGTTCCGTAAGAGACGAAGCTTTTAATTTCGCTTGAAAGCATATTTGTTTTTAGCTTGCCATCTACCGCTTCGATCATATCATCATATTTAAGGATAGAATCGATAGATGCAGCTCGTTTTACGATTGATTTAATAATATCTTGCTGACGTTTACCGCGTTCAATATCGTTGTCTAGCTTACGCGTTCGAGCGAGTGCTAATGCTTCTTCACCATCTAGCGTCTGAGTACCTGGCTTTAAGTGAATGGCATTCTTTTTATCCTTTGAGTTTAATTCTTTAAATTCATAAGGGACGTCCATTTTAATGCCGTCTAATGAATCAACGACGTCAATAAATGCTTCAAAATTAACTGTCATATAGTAATCAATTGGAATTTCTAAAATGTTTTCAACGGTTTCAATTGTTGCACGATGACCACCGTATGCGTGAGCGTGGTTAATCTTCGTTTCGTAACCGACTTTCGGTACGTAGACGAGAGAATCTCTTGGGATGCTTAGTAGCTTCACGCTTTTTTCATCTTTATTTAATGTTGCCAGCATAAGTGCATCCGTTCGTGCAGAGTCTTCATTTTTTCGTTTTTCACTAGAATCGACACCCATAAATAAAATAGAGACGTTATCAAACTTCGGATCAACAACAGTATCACGTAAATCAGATTTTTCTTTCCCGTCATCTTCATAAGCATTAGACAATACGGAGTCAGCTTTCGAGTACAAGTGAATACCGTAACTCGTAAATGCAACCATAATGAGCAAAGCTACTGAAGTCATGATGATTATTTGTTTTTTTCTTTTCGCCTTTCTTTTTCCTAGGCGCGAAGTATTAATCTCCGACATAAAATATTATCTCCTTTTAATGTGTATCAATCAGTTTTTATGTACGTAAAAGTATATAAAAATGAACTAAACTACATCTTACTATAATAAACCTTCTGCGTAAATGGGAAAATGTGGAATAAGTGTGTAAAATTTATCCCTTAGTTATCTCGTTTTGTAGCTCATGTTAAAAGTAGGCGATAAATTTTATTTTCTTTCCTACCTTTCGCTTGGTGTGTTCGATAGTTAGAAGTGAAAGGGGGAATGACAAAATGGCTATAGAAACTAAAAAGGATTCGAAGTTACGTCTCGTATTTGAGGTGGGAACAGATGAAGAGACGGGGGACCCGGTTTTTAAGGCGAAAATGTTTAACCGCGTGAAGCCAACTGCAACGCCAGAGCAACTTTATAGAGTTGCGACAACGTTAGCGGACTTGCAAAAGCATCCGCTTCTTGAAGTTGAGCGTAGAGATGAATTAGACATTCAAGAAGGATAAAAGAGAATTAAAGGGGGAAAGGTTAAATGAAACGATTAGAATTGTTCTTTGAAAACGAAGAAGGAAAAACAGTTAAGTACACATTAGATGACCCAATTGAACCAGTTGATCATGAGGTCATTCGTGCAGCGATGGACGTCGTCGTTGAGGAAGATATCTTCTACTCAATTGGAGGGTCAATCACACGTATTCGCCGCGCACGTGTTGTTGATCAAACGATTGAAGATATTGATTTAGGTTAAGTAAAAGAGAGCGTAGTGTGCACTGTGCATGCTGCGCTCGTTTTATTTCACGAGGAGGTATTCAGATGGACGTATGGATTCAGTTGTTAACAGACGTTGGCTTTCCGATTTTCGTTACATTTTATTTATTACATCGTATTGAAAATCAACTGGCACGCCTTATTCAAGCAATTTATGATTTACCAGAGCAATTAAGGATACCTTAAGTTTAATGATGCCTTTCTCATATGATATGAATCAGATGGATTTTTGTTGTCGATATAATAACAGATAATTCAAGGAAGATTCATATGTATATAGGAAGGCTTTTCTTTTTTATAAAAACATACATAAATATAGACCATTATAGTTGACGAAAATATACATATTGATTATGATAATTTCGAGTGAATCGTGAGTATTGAACGCTTCTTTCATTTTGAAGAAAAAAGAAGCAAAAACACTTGCTATATTTAATGAACTATCATATAATTAAATATAGGTTGCTTTTTTAGCAACAACTAATTAAAATTTCATTAATTTAACATATCTATTTTAAATTTTCTGATATTTAAAATAATAGTATAAAACGTTGATGAGGTAAAAGTTATCGGAGATATGTATTACCAGAGAGTCGAGCGTGCTGGAAGCCGACAATACATCCAATAGCGACATCCCCTCGGAGTGAGTGACTGAATGTGTAAACGTATAGGTTACTCCGGGCATAGTTATAGTGCTCGTTATTAATGAGTGAATGTTTTTTTAATTCATTCGTAAGGTGGCTTTTTTAGCTGCGAATAAAAGGGTGGTACCATGGAGACTTTTTCATCCCTATGCAAAGAATATGTTTCTTTACGTGGGCTGAAAAAGTTTTTTTGACGTTATAAGTAAATTAATTATTAATTTTAAAGCATACATGACGTACGATTGAATCGTATGAAATGAAAATATAGGAGGAAGAAATAATGGATGCTGGAGCTCAAATGAAAACAATGACAGATGATGAAATGTCGTCTAAAGCACAAGAACAAAAAGGACCGGATAATGGGTCTGGAATACTCATCCAAGCTCTTAAGGATCAAGGAGTAGAAGTAATCTTTGGATACCCTGGTGGAGCAGTCCTCCCGATTTATGATGCATTATATCAAAATCCGATTAAGCATATACTTGCTCGTCATGAACAAGGTTCTATTCATGCTGCTGAAGGATATGCACGTGTGTCAGGAAAAACGGGAGTAGTCATAGCGACGTCTGGACCAGGAGCGACTAACCTAGTGACAGGAATTACAGACGCAATGATGGACTCGTTACCGTTAGTTATTTTCACTGGACAAGTTGGTCAAGCAGTAATTGGAACAGATGCATTCCAAGAAGCGGATATTATTGGTATAACGCAACCGATTACGAAGCATAATTACCAAGTGAACGATATAAATGATTTACCGCGTATTGTAAAAGAAGCGTTCCATATCGCTTCAACAGGAAGAAAAGGACCAGTTGTCGTAGATATTCCGAAAAACATTTCGGAAACGGTATTTAAGCCGACGGACGAAGAAGTTGTCGTTAACTTACCGGGTTATCAACCGACGACTGAACCGAACTACAAGCAAGTGAAGCAAGCAGTTAAAGCAATTTCACAAGCGAAAAAACCACTCGTATTAGCAGGTGCAGGTGTACTTTTTGCAGATGCGATGGATGAGTTACAAACGTTCGTTGAAAAACATCAATTACCAATAACGAATACGTTACTCGGTTTAGGTAGTATTCACGGTGATCATGAATTGTTTTTAGGTATGGCAGGTATGCACGGAACGTATACAGCGAATATGGCTTTAAAAGAATGTGATTTATTAATTAATATTGGTGCACGTTTCGATGACCGTTTAACAGGTCGCTTAGACGCATTCGCACCAAATGCAAAAGTAATCCATATTGATATCGATCCAGCGGAAATCGGTAAAAATGTTCCGACTGAAATCCCAATGGTAGCTGACGCTAAAAAAGCGTTAGAAGCAATTTTAAAAGAGAAGTTCATTTCTCCAACGACAGATGAGTGGGTGAATGCATTAAAAGAAAAAGCAGAAAATTATCCACTTTGGTATGAAGAAGAAGAGAATGCTATTTTACCGCAACAAGCGTTAGAAATGGTTCATAAATATACGAATGGTGACGCGATTGTTACGACAGACGTTGGTCAGCATCAAATGTGGACAGCACAATACTATCGCTTTAACAACCCTAATAACTGGGTAACTTCGGGTGGATTAGGAACGATGGGCTTCGGTTTCCCAGCAGCAGTTGGTGCACAAATCGCTCGACCTGAAGAAACAGTTGTATCAGTCGTTGGTGACGGTGGTTTCCAAATGACGATGAATGAATTAGGTCTTTTACAAGAATTGAACCTTCCGGTAAAAGTTGTTATTTTAAATAACGAATGTTTAGGAATGGTTCGTCAGTGGCAACAGGCGTTTTACGAAGAAAGATATTCTGAGTCATTACTTCCTGTTCAACCTGATTTTGTAAAATTAGCGAGTGCTTACGATATTAAAGGGTACCGTGTAGAAACGTTAGAAGAAGCTGATAAAGTGTTTAAAGAAGCATTAACTTCTGATGAGCCAGTCGTTATTGACTGTCGCGTGAAGAAATTAGAAAACGTTTATCCGATGGTTGCACCAGGTAAAGGAAACCATGAAATGATAGGAGTGAGTAAACCATGAAAAGAGTCATTACTGTAACAGTTCTTAACCAAAGCGGTGTTCTTAATCGAGTAACAGGTTTACTCATGAAACGTCAATTTAATATCGAGAGTATTACGGTTGGTCATACAGAGCAACCAGGAAAATCAAAAATGACGTTCGTCGTTCATGTAGATGAGGAACGAAAAATCGAACAAATCGTTAAGCAATTACAAAAACAAATTGACGTATTAAAAGTTAATGATATTACTGATGATGCACTCGTTATGCGAGAGTTAGCTCTCGTGACGGTCATGGCAGCACCACAAATTCGTGCTGAACTTTCAAGTATTGTTGAACCATTTAGAGCACAAGTGATTGACATGAGTAAGAGTGTCGTCACGTATCAAGTCACAGGAAACCCTGAGAAAATTGATGCGTTTATCGATCTTATTAAGCCTTATGGTATTAAGAGTTTAACACGTACAGGTGCGACAGCATTTGTTCGTGATGCGAGAAAATCAGATGCACCACAATTATCAATCTTAAAATAAACTAATTAAGCAATAAACGCGCTCGGCACTTATTGCCGGCGCGCTTATTACGGCACTACTGATTTTAATTGGAAGATGTATTGAACAATTTGCTCAGACATATATTCCATTTAAATATAAATGTAACAATATTTTAAAAAATTAAAACAAACAAATTTTGGAGGAGATTTAACAATGGCTAAGATGTATTACAATCAAGATATTAATGAAGGTGTTCTACAGGATAAAAAAATTGCGGTAATCGGGTACGGTTCACAAGGACACGCACACGCATCAAACTTAAGAGATTCAGGTTTTGACGTAGTTGTAGGCGTTCGTCCAGGTGGTTCATTTGATAAAGCAAAAGAAGACGGACATGAAGTTATGACGGTTAAAGAAGCGTCAGAAGCTGCAGACGTTATTATGATTTTATTACCAGATGAGAGACAAAAACAAGTATATAACGAAGAAATTGAACCAGGACTAAAAGCAGGCGACTCACTCGTATTCGCACACGGCTTTAACGTTCATTTTGACGAAATTGTTCCACCTGCAGATGTAGACGTATTTTTAGTTGCACCTAAAGGCCCTGGACATTTAGTAAGAAGAACATTTGAAGCGGGTGCAGGAGTACCGGCATTATTCGGAATTTACCAAGACGTTTCAGGCCAAGCACGTGACGTTGCTTTAGCATACGCAAAAGGTATCGGAAGTGCACGCGCTGGTGTACTTGAAACGACATTTAAAGAAGAAACAGAAACAGACTTATTCGGTGAACAAGCAGTGTTATGTGGAGGAACAACTTCACTTGTAAAAGCAGGTTTCGAAACATTAGTAGAAGCTGGATATCAGCCAGAATTAGCTTACTTCGAAGTTTTACATGAGTTAAAATTAATCGTTGACTTAATGTATGAAGGTGGATTAGAGGGCATGCGTTACTCGGTATCAGATACAGCTGAGTGGGGAGATTACGTAGCTGGTGATGTCGTTATTAACGATGAAACGAAAGAAAGAATGAAAGGTATTTTAGCTGACATTCAATCAGGTAAGTTCGCTAAAGGATGGATTGAAGAGAACGAAAAAGGCCGTCCGAACTTCGACAAGATTAAAGAAGCTGAAAAAGAGCATCAGTTAACAGAAGTTGGCCAGAAATTACGTAAGATGATGCCTTTCGTTAACGAAGGTAAGGAAGCTAGCTCAGATGCGTAAAATCCACATTTTTGATACAACTTTAAGAGACGGAGAGCAGTCTGCTGGAATTAACTTAAACACAGAAGAAAAGTTACAAATTGCTCGTCAGCTCGAAAGGTTAGGGGTAGATATCATTGAAGCAGGATTTCCTGCTTCATCCCCTGGTGATTTTGAAGCCGTTCAAAAGATCGGTCAAACAGTTAAAGGTTCTATCGTAACTGGTTTAGCACGAACGATTAAAAAAGATATCGACGCAACATGGGAAGCATTAAAAGATGCAGAGAAGCCTCACATTCATACATTTTTAGCAACTTCACCGATTCATATGAAATATAAGTTGAAGAAAACACCTGAACAAGTCATTGATTTGTCAGTTGATGCTGTAAAGTATGCCCGAAAGAAATTTCCTCTCGTTCAATGGTCAGCAGAAGATGCGTTTCGCTCAGACCGTGAATTTTTAGTGGAAATTATAACAGAAGTTATTAAAGCAGGAGCGACAACAATTAATATTCCGGATACAGTCGGTTATGCAACGCCAGCAGAGTACGGCGCGTTGTTTAAATATTTAACTGAAAATGTTCCAGGCATTGAAAATGTTAATTTATCTGCTCATTGTCATAATGACTTAGGTATGGCTACAGCGAATACGATTGCTGCACTTGAAAATGGTGCGAATCAAGTGGAAGGAACGATTAACGGGCTTGGAGAACGTGCAGGTAACGTTGCTCTTGAAGAAGTTGCAGTTGCCCTTCATACACGCGCAGACTTTTACAAAGGATTAAAAACAGATTTAACGTTAAAAGAAATAAAGCGTACGAGCCAACTTGTTAGTCAATTGACTGGCTTTATGGTTCAACAAAACAAAGCAATTGTAGGAAAGAATGCTTTTGCGCATGAATCTGGTATTCATCAACACGGGATGTTAGAAAATCCTGAGACGTATGAAATTATTACACCAGAATTAATTGGTGCAGAAGTTGAGCCGCTTGCACTTGGGAAGCACTCAGGCCGTCACGCATTTAAAGATCGTGCGGTAACGATGGGCTTTGACTTAAGTGAAGAGCAAATCCAAAAAGCATTTGATGAATTTAAGGTTCTTGCAGATAAAAAGAAAGAAATTACTGAAGATGATTTATACATCTTATTTACAGATCAACAAGTACGTATGCAAGATATACCGCTATATGACTTACAATCTGTACAAGTGCAGTACGGGACAGAAAATGTTCCGACGGCTACCGTAACAGCTAAAGTTCCTTCAGGTGAATTAGAAACGAAAGCATCGACAGGCGCAGGTTCTGTTGAAGCGATTTTTAACACACTCGAACAATTTATCGAAGGAGAAGCGAACATTCTTGACTACCGTGTAACATCAGTTGGGAGAGGGCGCGACGCACTTGGAGAAGCAGTGATTAACTTAAACTTCAATGGCGAAGATACGACAGGAAGAGACGTCGCTCAAGACGTACTAGAAGCATCTGCTAAAGCGTATTTTAACGCGATTAATCGCCGACTTATTCAAGAAAAATTACGCGAAACGAATAATGAAGCAGTTGCAGAATAAATAAAACTAATTAATATACCGCCCCCCGAACCATATGCTAGGGAGGGCGGTAACTTTTAAAGAAAGTAATAAGTAAGGGAGCATTCGTATGAAAAAGAAAGTGGCAATTTTATCAGGTGATGGTATTGGACCAGAAGTAACAAAAGCAGCGGAGAAAGTTTTACATGCTATTGGGGAGAAATTCCAACATTCATTTGACGTAGAACACGCGTTAATTGGTGGCTCGGCAATTGATCAGACTAACAATCCTTTACCAGACGAAACGATTGCATTGTGTGAAAATAGCGATGCTGTTTTACTCGGTGCTGTCGGCGGACCAAAGTGGGACGGTAATCCGTCAGAATTAAGACCTGAACGAGGTTTACTAGCGATCCGTAAACATTTTGGATTATTCGCAAATTTACGACCTGTTAAAGCAGTCCCATCTTTACTAGGAGCTTCTCCACTAAAAGAAGATGTTGCGAAAGATGTAGATATGCTAATCGTTCGTGAATTAACAGGGGGCTTATATTTTGGTGAGCCAAGCGAGCGAACGGCTGATGATGCAGTTGATACATTGACGTATACACGTAAGGAAATTGAACGCATCGTAGAAAAAGCCTTTGAGCTTGCGCGTTTACGTCGTGGGAAAGTGACGTCTGTTGATAAAGAAAACGTTATGCAATCAAGTAAACTTTGGCGAGAAATTGTAAAAGAAATTGCAGAAAAAAATACAGACGTTGAAGTCGAGCATATGCTCGTAGACTCAACTGCCATGCAACTCATTACAAATCCAAGCGCATTTGACGTCATCGTTACGGAAAATATGTTTGGTGACATTTTAAGTGATGAAGCGTCAGTTATTACCGGATCTCTCGGTGTTCTACCTTCTGCAAGTATTCGAGCGGATGGTTTTGGACTATACGAACCGATTCACGGATCAGCACCACAAATTGCTGGAAAAGGGATCGCGAATCCTTCGGCAACAATTTTGTCATTAGGAATGATGTTACGCTACTCATTTGATATGCAAGATGAAGCGAAGTTAATTGAAGATGCGGTTGATAAAGTCTTTAATGACGGTTACTTTACAGCTGATTTAGCAGGAAATAATGAATCTTTATCGACAGATGAATGGACAGATAAAGTGATAGAGGAAATTAAGCGATAAAAATAGAAAGGAGCCAGTAACATGGGTAAAACAATTATTGAAAAAATTTGGGATAAACATGTTGTTTACGAAGAGGAAGATAAACCTGACTTACTTTACATTGATTTACATTTAATTCACGAAGTAACGTCACCGCAAGCGTTTGAAGGTATTCGTTTAGCTAATCGAACGGTGAGACGACCAGATTTATGTTTTGCGACGATGGACCATAACGTACCTACGCGAGATGTTGATACGATTACTGATTTAGTTGCTTTAAAACAGATTAATACGTTAAAAACAAATTGTGAAGAATTCGGGATTGAATTAGCAGATATGGGACACCCTGATCAAGGGATTGTCCATATTATCGGACCTGAATTAGGATTAACGCAACCAGGTAAAACAATCGTTTGTGGAGATAGCCATACGTCTACACACGGAGCTTTCGGAGCAATTGCATTCGGGATTGGAACGAGTGAGGTTGAGCACGTATTATCTACTCAGACGCTTTGGCAATCAAAACCGAAGACGATGGAAGTAAGAATTTCGGGTGAATTAGGGCCTGGTGTAACAGCAAAAGATATCATTTTAGCAATTATTGCTGAAAACGGTATTGATATGGGGAACGGACATATTGTTGAATTTACAGGTGATACGATTAGCGGATTAACGATGGAAGAGCGCATGACAATTTGTAACATGTCTATTGAAGCGGGGGCAAAAGCTGGTTTAATTAGTCCTGATGAGACGACGATTGAGTTTTTACGTGGTCGCCGTCACGTGCCACAAGGTGAAGCTTTTGAAAAAGCTGCTGAAGAATGGTTAGCGTTAGCAACAGATGAAGATGCCGTCTATGATGCAGTGGTTGAATTAGACGCTTCAAAAATTGAACCATACGTTACGTGGGGAACGAATCCATCAATGGGATCAAATATTACAGAGCGCGTGCCGAGCTTAGATGATATGAAAACTGAAACAGACCGCGCAGCATTACGTGATGCTTTAGAATATATGGATTTGGAAGAAAATATGCCGTTAGAAGAAATCGATATTCAACACGTGTTTATCGGTTCATGTACGAACTCTCGCTTAAATGACTTACAAGCAGCAGCAGAAGTTGTTGCTGGCAAGAAAGTGCATGAAAATGTTACGGCTATTATCGTTCCAGGGTCACGAACGACAAAAGAGCAAGCTGAAGAACTCGGCTTAGATAAAATATTTAAGGACGCTGGCTTTGAGTGGCGTGAAACGGGTTGTAGTATGTGTTTAGCGATGAATGATGACGTTGTACCTGCAGGAGAGCGCTGTGCATCAACGTCAAACCGTAACTTCGAAGGACGCCAAGGAGCTGGGGCAAGAACTCATTTAATGAGCCCGAGCATGGCAGCTGCAGCAGCTATAGCGGGTCATTTAGTAGACGTTCGTGAAATTGACGTTGCACAAGGCGTATAATAAGGGAGGATTCATTTATGGAGCCGATAAACAAAGTGTCGAGTATTATTACACCACTTGATCGTGTGAACGTAGATACTGACCAAATTATTTCAAAAGAATTTTTAAAGAGAATCGAGCGAACAGGATTTGGCCAATATTTGTTTTACCATTGGCGATATGACGACAAAGGTAGAAAGATAGAAGACTTCGTTTTAAATGATCCACGGTTTGATGATTCGAACATACTTGTCGCCCATGAGAACTTCGGTTGTGGATCATCACGAGAACACGCACCGTGGGCGATTGCCGATTACGGATTTAACGTCGTTATTGCACCGAGCTTTGCCGATATATTTTATAATAACTGTACGAAAAATGGTATTTTGCCAATAACTTTAGAAGTAGAAGAAGTGGAAGAACTATTAGCTAAAGGGCAAGAGAAACAATTTTCAATCGACATAAGCTTAGAAGACCAAACAGTAACGACAGAAGATGGAAAAACGTTTTCTTTCGAGATTGATCCTTATTTTAAGACGATGCTTATTAATGGTTGGGATGAGATTTCATTAACGTTCCAATATGAAGATCAAATTAAAAACTTCGAGAAAGCAAACGGCATCTAAATAAACAAGCGTACATTTTACTCACTTACACCGAAAACGACTATTTGAAATAGACGAGGAGATGGTGAACAATGGCGAATATCAATGATGAAAGATTACAACATGCCTATGAAAGAGTAAAGAAAATGGTTCATTATACGCCGTTTAAACAATCAAAAACATTAAATGAACATGCAGGTTGTGATGTTCATTTAAAGCTAGAGAATTTACAGAAAACCGGTTCATTTAAAATTCGTGGAACATTTAATAAGATTAGTCAATTAAGTGAAGAAGAATGTGCGCATGGGTTAGTTGCAGCATCGGCTGGTAATCATGCGCAAGGAGTGGCGTTAGCTGGTAAACAACGACTCATTCCAGTAACAATTTTTATGCCAATTGATGCACCACAAGCAAAGATTGATGCGACTGAAAAGTACGGTGCAACTGTTAAATTAGCTGGTAAAGACTTTGACGCTGCCTATAAAGCAGCTCAGGCATATGAAGCAGAAACAGGTGCAACATTTATCCCTACATTTAATGATATGGATATTATTGAAGGTCATGCATCTGTCGCGATAGAAATGTTAGAACAACAGCCAGATCTCGAAGTAATTGTTGTGCCAGCTGGTGGCGGTGGCTTAATTGCGGGTACTGCTTTAGCTATAAAAGCGATGAATCCGGCAGTTAAAATAATCGGTGTACAAGCAGAAAACGTCCCGTCAATCGTTCGTCCTTATTATGATCAATCAGTAAATTATGATGATTTTAAAACGACCATTGCAGAAGGGATAGCTGTACAAACGCCAGGTGAAATACCGCTATCAATTATTAAACAACATGTTGATGCGATGATTACTGTCTCTGAAAAGGAAATTGCGTCAACGATCTTATTCGTTTTAGAACGAGAAAAAGTATTAATTGAAGGGGCGGCAGCATCAGCCCTTGCTGCGATTATTTATAAAAAATTACCGATAAAAGCTTCGAAGATTGGCGTTATTGTCAGTGGTGGGAATTTCGATATTAATAAACTGGAAACATGCATTCACTTAAGTAAGGAATAATTTTAATTGACTGAACTATTGAACTATAAGCGAATTATAGTATAATTATACCAATCATTTAACAATATATTGTGAAAATAATCGTATGGCAATTGACGCAATTTTTACATGCCATACGATATCTTCACGGTTTAGTATCATATTATATTTTTTAAAAAGGAGCGAAACAATCGTGACAAAGGATTTACGAAAGAAAAGTAAAGTATTTGACGGTGTCAGTCGTGCGCCTAACCGAGCGATGCTACGTGCAGTTGGTCTAGAGGATGAAGATTTTGAAAAACCTATGGTAGGGATTGCAAGTACTTGGGCAGAAGTCACACCGTGTAACGTACATATTGATGACTTAGCTAAAGCTGCAAAGAAAGGCTCAAGAGAAGCAGGATTAGTACCTTTAACATTCAATACAATTACAGTATCTGATGGTATTTCAATGGGTACACAAGGCATGCGCTACTCATTACCAAGTCGTGATGTTATCGCTGACTCGATCGAAACAGTTGTTGGAGCAGAAAACTTAGACGGTTTCATCGCTATTGGTGGCTGTGATAAGAATATGCCTGGTTGTATGATTGCGATTGCAAATGCAGAAGTTCCAGCTGTTTTCGTTTACGGAGGAACGATTGCTCCAGGAGATTTAGATGGACAAAAACTCGACTTAGTATCAGTGTTCGAAGGTGTTGGAAAGTGGAACGCAGGCGATATTGATGAAGAAGAACTTCGTCAAATCGAATGTAAAGCTTGTCCAGGTGCTGGTTCTTGTGGTGGTATGTATACAGCGAATACGATGTCTTCAGCGATTGAAGCATTAGGTATGAGCTTACCAGGAAACGCATCAAACCCAGCGGTTTCTAAAGCGAAAGTTGAAGACTGTGAAAATGCAGGGCAGGCATTACGTAATTTAATGGAAAAAGAAATTTATCCGAAAGACATTATGACGAAGGAAGCATTTGAAAATGCGATTACAGTCGTTATGGCTTTAGGTGGATCGACGAATGCAATCTTACACTTATTATCAATGGCACATGCGATTGATGTTGACCTTAAGATGGAAGATTTCAATAAAATTCAAGAAAAAGTACCACACATTGCTGACTTAAAGCCGAGTGGTAAATTCGTTATGCAAGATTTATATGAAGTTGGTGGCGTTCAAGCAGTTATGAAACTGTTACTTGAAAATGGCTATTTACACGGTGATTGCTTAACAGTTACTGGTAAAACGTTAGCAGAAAACTTAGAAGACGCACCAAACTTAGCAGAAGGACAAGAAATTATTCGCCCGTTAAATGAACCATTCAGTGAAGACGGTCCATTAGTTGTTCTGAAAGGGAACTTAGCGCCAAGTGGTGCTGTAGCAAAAGTTTCAGGTGTTTCTGTGAAAATTCATACAGGACCTGCGCGTGTCTTTGATACAGAAGAAGAAGCGACAGAAGCTGTTATGCGAGATGAAATTAAAGAAGGTGACGTTCTCGTCATTCGTTATGTTGGTCCAAAAGGCGGGCCTGGAATGCCAGAAATGTTATCAATTTCAGGAATTTTAGTCGGAAAAGGACTCGGGGAAAAAGTTGCCCTCTTAACAGACGGACGTTTCTCTGGAGGTACGCACGGTCTCGTTGTAGGTCACATTGCACCAGAAGCTCAATCAGGTGGCCCGATCGGATTGCTTGAAGATGGCGATATGATTACTGTTTGTGCAGAAAGACGTGAATTATCTGTTGAAGTTTCGGAAGAAGAATTTGCGAAACGTCGTGAAGGATGGAAAGCGCCAGAGCTTGTTAAGCGTGGCGTGCTAGGAAAGTATGCACATAACGTATCTTGTTCATCATTAGGAGCAGTAACAGATAACTTTGAATAAGATCATATACGAAAAGCGCTTATAGAGACATTCTCTATAAGCGCTTTTTTTAATGCGTATAAAATTTTAATAAAAGCGTTTGAAGCTATGGAAATGCTTGCTCCAATAACTATTGTTTAAGTTTGTAATCGTTACACCTGTTGATGTTCCTGCATGAATAAACTCATTGTTACCAAGGTAAATACCCATATGTGAAATACCCGCTCTATATGTTCCTTCGAAGAAAACGAGGTCACCGACTTGTGGGTTGTTTATTTCATATGAACGGCTGTAATATCCGTCGGTAGATGTTCTAGCCATTGATTTACCAGCATTGTTATATGCGAAATGAATAAATCCACTACAGTCAAACCCGCTCTTTGAACTTCCACCCCATACGTATTTCGTCCCGAGAACACTTTTAGCTGTGTTTACGAGAGAATTCACGTTGAATCCACTATTTGCTGAGTCGTTACTTGAACTACCTGAAGAAGATCCACTACTACTATTATTTGATGAACTACTACCTTTTAGAGAAAGCTTTTGTCCGACATAAATAGTATCTGATGACAAATTGTTCCATGATTTTATATTACTTACTGTGACACCAAATGATGAAGCAATTTTTGAGAGTGTGTCACCCGATTTAACGACGTAAGAACTGCTCGTAGATGATGAGCTATTATTACTACTGCCTGAACTTGTATTTGATTCAGAACTAACAGAACCATTTAACGTGAGCTTTTGTCCGATATATATCGTGTCTGAACTTAGCTTGTTCCACTTTTTAATGTTGCTAATTGATACGCCATTGTCACGAGAAATTTTTGAAAGGGTATCTCCAGATTTAACGACGTACGTTGATTTGTTTGAGCTTGTTCCACTATTATTACTAGAACTATTCGATGAGCTCGAACCTGAAGACGTTCCTGAGCTTTTACTAACTGATAGGACGTTTCCAGGGAAAATAAGCGTCGTATCTAATTTATTTAATGACATTAATTCGCTTAAAGACATGCCGTGATTAGAAGCAATGCGACTTAACGTGTCTCCTGCTTTAACGGTATACGTTTTACTGCTCGACTGTGTTTTAGATTCGCTATTATTTGTTGAAACGTTAGTACTTCCAGAAGCTTTATCAACTGTTAATACTTGGTTTGCAAAAATAATATCATTTGATAACTTATTTAATGATTTTAATTGTGACACTGTCGTATTGTGCTTACTCGCGATACTCCAAAGTGTATCACCAGATTGTACTTTATAAGATGCGGCCTCAGCTTCGTTCGTTCCGACAAATGCAGCTGCAATTGCTGCTGTCGCAGTGACAGACATAATCATTCCTTTGTTTGATTTTCGTTCACGAATCAATGCAAACACTCCTCTTTTTATGTATCATCAACAATCTTTAAAATTAAGAAGTTGAGTAACTGTAAAAATAATATTCAATTTAAAATAATCAACTAGTGCCCAACATTATACAATAATGAGAAGTGTATTACACTAACTTTAATCATTTGTAATAAACTTGTAATGTTAAGGTTAAATAAAATATTGTTTTCATTTTACTTATTACATTTTTAGGGGTTTTAACGCCGATGTATTTACTTCAAAAAGGTATCGAGTATTGTGCAATGTTTATTGTGATGATGTCATTAAGCTTTGTTCCAGGCATAATTTTTACTCTACAAATATTTGATCCAAGGCTTCAGTGGTCAAACGTCACTTTAGTCGGTGTCATATTTTTATTATGTTTAGGTATATTAAGTGTCTATATAGAAGGAGAGCGTCGTTAAACATATAATCATAAGGATAATTTTGTAAAAAGCAGCGTATTTAATTAAACGGACTTCCAATGATAGGAAGTCCGTGATTTTATTTAGACAATTATAAATCCAGCAGAAGCGATCGTTATGTTAATATGTCATAAATAGATTGTGTCGCTAATGTGACACCATATTTTATTGAATCTAAGTTTAATGTGTATTTTGGATGGTGCCACGGATAGTTTTCTCGATCAGAAAACCCTGTTCCCCAGTAAACGAACGCTGCGGGAACTTCACTAGCTAGCCGAGAAAAATCATCACCACTCAAATACGGATTGTCTAGCGTAATAAAACAATCGTCAGCAAAGCATTTCGTAGCAGATTCCATCACTTGATTGACAATTTCTTCATCATTCCAAGAGGCAGGGTGACCTTTTGCGAAATCATACTCATAATCGCCTCCCCAGAAAGTCGTAATAGACTTTAATAGTTGCTCCATTTGTTGTTCTATTTTTGTTTGCGTTTCTTCTTTGATCGTTCGCACAGTACCCGCTAAATAAACTTCATCTGTAATGACGTTTGACGTCGTTCCACCAACGATATGGCCGAAAGTAATGACGGCAGGGTCTAACGGCGACACTTGTCGACTGACGATTTTTTGTATGTCTGTTAAAAATTGACCTGCCATTGCGATCGCATCAATTGCTTGGTCAGGAGCGGCCGCATGGCCACCTTTTCCTTTGATTTTTATGCGCACAGTGTCTGAATTAGCTAACATATAACCTGGTTTTGTTTCAAATTTCCCGGGTAATAAAAAAGGATTCGTATGAAAACCAAGGGCAATATCGACTGTTGGATTTTCTAAAATACCTTCTCTAATCATCGGTAAAGCACCACCTGGTTGGACTTCTTCAGACGGTTGGAACATAATTTTTAACGTCCCGTTGAGGCGGTGTTTGTTCTCATTTAAAATAGTCGCTACGCCGAGCCCGAGCGTGACATGTGCGTCATGTCCACAAGCGTGCATAACGTTGTCAATTGTCGAAGCGTAAGGTAAATCTGTCTGTTCAGAAATAGGAAGGGCATCCATGTCACATCTTAATAAAACAGTTTTCCCTGCACGATCTCCTTTGATTTCGGCACAAACACCTGTACCTGCCATTTTTTTATACGGAACACCTATCTTTTCTAACTGTTCTACAATAAAATTTTGTGTTTGATGTTCCTCAAGGCTTAATTCTGGATGTTTGTGTAAATGCTTGTATATTTCTATCAAGTGCTTTTCTAGTGCTTCTGGTACTAAGTTGTTTTTAATCGTACGCATTTGTTTCTCCTTTCTTGCACATGTTGCAAAATGATTTATTCGTTTATTGACTAGTGATTTCATTTATAGTTTATCATACGTCGCTTGTCTACAAACTTATAAACGATCATTTTTATTTAAAATAGGCAAGTCAACATCGAACGTGTTAGGGTACTTAATACCAGCACCAGTGTTTAAGCAAATGACGACATCATCAGCATGTATCCATTGTTGTTGTTTGAGTTGTCTAGCCGCTGAAAAAACAGCAGCGCCTTCTGGGCAAATAAATAAACCTTCTTCAGCAGCTACCTTTTGTTGTTCTTCTAATAAATCTTCATCTGAAATAGCAATTGCACACCCATTTGTTTTTTCAATCGCTTCTAAAACTAAAAAGTCTCCTAATGCTTTTGGAACGTTTATTCCGAAAGCAATCGTTTCTGAATTTTTCCATATTGTTGAATGTGTATCGCCGTTTTCCCAAGCTTTAACGATTGGTGCGCAATTTGTAGATTGTACAGCGACGAGACGGGGTAATTTTCCTGTTACCCAGCCAATTTCCTTTAGTTCTTTTAGTGCTTTATAAATACCAATTAATCCGACGCCACCACCCGTTGGATATAAAATAACGTCTGGCATCGTCCAATCTAGTTGTTCAGCAATTTCTAAGCCCATCGTCTTCTTACCTTCAATACGATAAGGTTCTTTTAATGTAGAGACGTCATACTTTCCTGTATCATTAATATGGTCTTTAACGATTTTGCCAGCGTCATTAATGAGGCCGTCGACGATGTGGACGTCAGCATTAAATAATTGGCACTCTTTTTTCGTAATTTCTGGTGAATCATTAGGCATGACGACTGTTTGTTTAATATTTGCTCGCGTTGCGTAAGCGGACCAAGCGCTTCCAGCGTTCCCATTAGTCGGCATCGCCATTTGTTTAATACCTAATTCTTTCGCTTTAGACATACCAACTGCTGCACCACGCGCTTTAAACGTTCCCGTCGGAATAATTCCTTCATCCTTTATATATAATCGATTGAGTGACATATCCTCGCCTATTTTGTTCGTCTGAATCAGTGGGGTCATACCTTCACCTAAACTAACGATATTTTCTTCGTTCCTTATCGGTAAAAGCTCATGATAACGCCATAAAGTTGGCTGGCGATTTCCGATATCAGACTTATTTGTCGTTTCTTTCATTTTAGCTAAATCATAATTCACTAATAAAGGAGCTCCACATGAGCATAATTGATTAATCTCATGGTCATCAAACGTTAAGTCGCAAACAGAACAAGATAAATGTGAAATATAACTATATGTCATCATTACGCCCTCCTTGGGGGATAGTTTGTGTAAAAAAACTTAATTATTTTCAAGTAAATAATGTTCTTCAATCTACTATTAACATTATGTCTATTTTATTCGATAGTAAAATGCTAAAAAATCATTCTTATCATTAAAAAAACTCATGACAAACTATATTGACATATTTAAAATCAATTGAGATAATTATTACACGATTCAAACAATTCTGTCACTTGTCGGAGGAACACTTGAAAATTCACGCTCTATTTGTAAGCGCTTTAATAAAAGGGGATTTAAACGGAGAGGGGAATAAAAGTGAAGAAAAGATTACTTGTCATATTAGTAGCAATGGTGTTAGTTTTCTTCGGATGTAGTTCAAGCAATGATGAAGGTGAAGGCGGATCAGAAGACGGAGGAGGCGAAGCAAAAGGAGAAGTTCGGGTTGCTTTATACGGTCAGCCACCGACATTAGATATGCAGCTTGATACGTCAGTTCAGACGAGAGACTTAGGACGTTTAATGTTTGAAACTTTAGTTGCTCCTGATGAGAATTTTGAGGCGACACCTATGTTAGCTGAATCAGTTGACGTAAGTGATGACGGAAAAACGTATACCTTTAATTTACGAGAAGGTGTTACATTCCATAATGGAGAAGAAATGGTCGCTGAAGATGTCGTCGCTTCAATGGAACGTTGGGTAGAAAAATCAGGACTAACAGGAAATATATTTGATGATGCAAAGTGGATAGATGAAGATGAATATACCGTTATTTTAGAATTACAAAAGCCATCGTCATTAACTTTAGATACAATGGCTTCACCGAAACAGGCGGCAGCTATTATGCCGAAAGAAGTGATTGATTCATCATCTGCTGAAGGTGTTGAAGAGTATATTGGAACCGGACCATTTGAATTCGTTGAGTGGAAACAAGACCAATATATTCATTTCGCGAAGTATGATGATTATGAAGGAGTTGACGAAGAGCCGAGTGGATTAGCCGGTAAAAAAGAAGTTATGATTGATGACTTGTTCTTTGATATCGTAACCGATTCATCAACAAGGTTAGCAGGGTTAAAAACGGGTGAATACGATATTGCGTATCAAATTGCAAATGATGATTATGACCAGATTGAAAGTGATCCAGATTTAGAGCCACATCCAGCAAGTCATGGAGAACTTATTTTCGTTTACAATAAAGAAGAAGGAATTGCGTCAGATTTTGACATTAGAAAAGCAGCGAATACGGCGTTAGATATGGATGAAATTATGTTAGGTGCTGTCATTTCTGAAGATTTATACTGGCTTGACCCAGGGTATATGACGCGTGATTTACAAAATTGGAAGAGTGAAGCAGGTGGAGAATTTTACAACATTGGTGACGTAGAAGAAGCTAATAAACTTTTAGAAGCAGCTAACTACAACGATGAACCGTTCAGAATTTTGACGACACGTGATGATGACGTTATTTATAATGCTTCGGTCGTTATTCAAGAACAAATGACTCAAGCAGGGTTTAATGTTGATCTTGATGTGTATGACTGGCCAACAATGATGGATAAACGAAATGAAGCGGGTGAATGGGACGCGCTTATTACAGGTTCATCGACAGTAAGTACGCCGCCACAGTTGTTAGCATTAAGTTCTTCGTGGTCAGGCGGTGTTCAGAGCGATCATATAACAGAGTTGTTAAATGATATTGAAACTGCTGAGACACAAGAAGAAGCAAAAGAAATTTGGGATGAAACACAGCAGTATGCATGGGAAGAACATTTACCTGTATCTGTCTTAGGCGGTTATAGTATGTTCCACGCTGCTACGACAAAAATTGATGGATTCTCAACTTTCTCAGGAGCGATTTTTTGGAACATGAGTGCGTCAGAGTAAAGATTCGGGAAAAGAGGGATAAATATTCATGCACACAGAAAGGAAGCACATTGTAGCAGCATCACGTGGCGATGAGCCGTTTGATTTAGTTATTAAAAATACGCAACTCGTTAATGTTTTTACAGCAGAGATTTATCGCGCAGATATTGGTATAAAGGAAGGGCGTTTTGCAGCAGTTGCTCACTATGAAGATGACCACCCAGTGTTTGAACTAGAAGGTGAAGAAGTACATGATGCTGAGGGGAAGTATGCAGTGCCAGGATTCGTTGACGCTCATGTTCATATTGAAAGTACAATGCTCGTTCCGGATAAATTTTCTGAAGCTTTACTTCGTTACGGAACGACGACAGCGGTTATTGATCCGCACGAAATTGCAAACGTCTTGGGTGTCGAAGGAGTTAAAAAAATTGTGGCAGCATCTGAAGGACTACCTGTGAGAATTTTGACGACAATCCCTTCATGTGTGCCAGCTACTGAAACGTTAGAAACAGCTGGTGCACGGTTTTATGCGAAGGAAGTTGAAGAACTATTACAATTACCTGATGTTGTCGGGATTGCAGAAATTATGGATTATCCTGCTGTTATTCAACAAAATAAACGAATGGCAGAAATTGTACAAGTTGGTTTGAATAACGATGTTCTTAATGAAGGACACGCGCCACGTGTACAAGGAAGAGATATTCAAGCGTATTTATCAGCAGGTATCCACTCAGATCACGAAAGTCGGACAGCTGATGAAATTATGGAAAAGTTACGCCTCGGTACAGTTATTTATATTCGCGAATCAAGTGTGAGTAAATTCGCAGACGTCGCTGCTCAAGCGCTAAAAGAAATGCCCCTCGCTATTAATGTAGCTATGTGTACAGATGATATAGAGGCGAGTGATATTTTACAAAACGGGCAAATGAACCGTGTCGTTCGTCGTCTGATTGAAGAAGGTATTGATGCGCCGTTAGCGATTCGATATGCAACGATTAATGGCGCAAAGCATTTCGGCTTAAGAGATGTTGGTGCTATAGCTCCTGGATATATGGCTGACTTTTCGCTCGTGGAATCGCTAGATACAATGGCTATTGAAGACGTGTACGTGAAAGGTGAAAAACTTGTTGAAAAGGGTCACGTTCTCGTAAATGTTCAGAGTAAGCAACCGCTTGAAACGGAAAACACAGTAAAATTACCACGATTAACGAAAGAAGACTTTTGTATAAAGGCACCTTTTGAGAATGGACGTGCACGATTAAGGACGATTGAAGTGACGAAAAATGGTGTGACTGAAGAAGATGTGATTACAGTTGATGTATCTCAGGGTATTGTTAACGAACTGCCAGAAGACCATGTGTTTTTATCAGTTACAGGCCGTCACGGACAATATAAGAAGCCGTTCGTCGGCGTTTTAAAAGGCTCTGGTATTAAAGACGGAGCATACGGAACGACGATGGCCCATGACAGTCATAACTTAGTGATTGCAGGTTCTAATCCAGAAGATATGCTAATTGCAGCTGAAGAAATAGAAAAAAGTGGGGGTGGGCTCTGTCTCGTAGAAAACGGTGAAGTAGTAGCGAAAGTAGAATTACCAGTAGCTGGGCTCATGTCGCCTGAGCCTATTGAGGTAGTAGCAGCGAGCATTCGTAACTTTAGTGAAAAAGTACGCGAACGCAAGATACAAGTCGGAAGTAGAGCACCTTCTATGGCGCTCACGTCTGTCATTCTTACAGTTACACCGAATATACGAATAAGTGACAAAGGACTTATTCATGTGAATGAACAAAAGTTTGTTCCGCTGTTCGTTGAAGATTAAAAAAATATGTCCTGGATGTTTTGAACATTCAGGGCATATTTTATCTATTTCATGTACTAAAATGACTTTAAAAGAATAACTGAAGGAGTCAGCTATGGATTATCAATTAAAAGTCTTTATTCAAGTAGTTGAACAAAGAAGCTTCACAAAAGCTGCTGAGACACTTTTCGTTACTCAATCAGCTATTAGCTTGCAAATAAAAGCTTTAGAAGAAAAATACGGTGTGAAATTAATTGATCGTAAAAGAAATCCTATTCGTCCGACTAAAGGTGGCGAAGTATTATATGATTATGCTAAAAAAATAAGTAATGAATATGCGAAAATTCAAGAAAAAATTAATGAAGTGTACTACGGCGTTCAAGGAAAACTTGCGATTGGTTCGAGTTATACGTTTGGTGAGTTTTTCTTACCACACATACTCGTTAATTTTTTAAATAAATATCCGAAAATCGAGCCGAACATTGCAATCAGAAATTCAAAGCGGATTTCAGAACTATTATTAAGACATGAAATTGACATAGGGATTTTAGAAAGACAGGAACCTTTTGTAAACTTATCAATTGAGCCAGTAATCGAAGATGAATTAGTCGTTATTTTACCAGCAAACCACCCGCTCGCTAATAAAGGGACGATTGACTTAAAGGAATTGATGAATGAACGTTGGATTTTAAGGGAAAAAGGGTCAGGAACGAGAGAAATGACTAACTTTATGTTTTCTAAAATAGGTGTTGAACCAAAACAGTATTTAGAATTCGGAAGTTCACAATTAATAAAAGAGGCTGTACAACGCGGACTCGGTATATCGATTATGTCTCGACTTTCTATCGTTAATAAAGTGAATGTCGGCGTGCTAAAATGTTTACAAATACATGAAAACGTTGTGAAAAGAAATATTTACATTGCAACAAGGCGTGACCAATCACATACTAAAATAATGGATTTATTTATTGAATATTTACAGAAGGAAAGTAGCTTTCTACAAAACACATTATATTAATAAACGATTGTTTTTTGTTCATGCTTAAAAGGAGGGTAAAGATGTGGTCAATTATATAATCAAACGAGTGCTTGCACTTATTCCCGTCTTATTCGTCGTTTCAGTCGTCATTTTTTCCATCATTCATATGACACCCGGCGACCCAGCGTCGATTATTTTAGGGCAAGATGCAACGAAGGAACAAATTAATGATTTAAGGGAA
>Ga0079226_10000815_pt1 | contig 23016 bp, 28 predicted proteins | sample Poulit2014_FD_76345 | JGI IMG/M metagenome (GOLD analysis project Ga0079226, IMG submission 76345) | Agricultural soil microbial communities from Georgia to study Nitrogen management - Poultry litter 2014 | ecosystem: Environmental > Terrestrial > Soil > Agricultural land | place: USA: Georgia...
TCATCTCACTCTAGAGAGGGGTAATTATGCAACGCCGTACACGTCGGACAAAACTCAACTCCGAGATGAACATCGTGCCCTATGTGGACGTGATGTTTGTCCTACTGATTATCTTTATGGTGACCGCAACAACGATCTCGGTGGGGATTGATGTCGATCCGCCGTCGATGGAGAGCGCAAAAGATGTTGCCTCTGAGGATAATGACGATATCGTGGTTTCGGTCGATCGCGAGGGACGCTTTTACCTTAACTACGCGCCTGAACCTGAAGTGAGTCTATCAGACGCGCAAATTAAAGAGCAGGTACGCTTTGTCTTTGATAAAAATGCCGGCCTAAATACCCGCGTTAAAGGGGATAAAGATGCGCCTTATGGCCGTATTATCGATGCCGTTGCGCTCTTGCAAGATGTCACCGAGAAAAAGGTTCAATTTGATGTCATTATAAGTGAAAACTAAGTATGAATAGCCGACTTCAATCGATTATCGCCAATGGCGTAAGCCTTCTTTTAACCGCGCTCATGACCGCGGGAGTGGTCTTTTTTGTGATGAAAACCAAAGAGATTATCTTCGATGCGCCGGGCGGCGGTTTACAGGTCCCGCTCGATTCAGAGATTCCAACGCCCGAACCCCTTGCCTCAGAACGAATTGATCATCGCCAAGTGACCGAAGAGATTAATCGTTTAGCAACAGAAAAACGCCTCGAAGAGGAGCGGATCGCTAAAGAAAAAGCGGAAAAAGAGCGTCAAGAGAAGATCGCGAAAGAAAAGGCCGAAAAAGCGCGTCAGGAAAAGATCGCCAAAGAAAAAGCCGAGAAAGCGCGCCAAGAAAAAATCGCCAAAGAGAAGGCTGAGAAAGAACGTCAGGAAAAAATAGCCAAAGAGAAGGCCGAAAAAGAGCGCCAGAAAAAGCTTGCCCGAGAGAAAGCTGAAAAAGCACGCCAAGAAAAAATCGCCCAAGAGAAAGCAGCCAAGGAAAAAGCGGCTAAAGAGAAAGCAGAACAGGAACGCATTGCAAAAGAAAAGGCGGCACAAGCGGAACGCGATCGCCTTGCCAAAGAAAAAGCTGCCCGTGAACAGGCCGCTCGCGATGCAAAAATATTAGCAGAAAAGACCGGAGCTGCGGTAAGTCAATACTTAAGTGGCACTTTAAAAGTACATTTATATACGTTCTGGATAAAACCGGAAGGCGGATTGAGTGCGACGGTGCGCTTCCAGCTAAACGCCAATGGCTATCTCATCGGCGATCCGCAGGTGATTAAATCGAGCGGCAGTTTGGAATATGATCGCAGTACCGTGCGCGGCATTGAGGCAGCTGTCCCGATTCCACTGCCCACCGATCCGCTTGCACTTGATGCCGTCAAAAAGGAACGCTACACCTTTGAAGTCACCTTCGAATAGTAGTTCTCGTATTAAATAAGGAGCATTCATGAACAAATTTAAAGTGTGGGACCTGCCCGTCCGCCTCTTTCATTGGAGCCTTGTGGTTTTAATCTCGCTCTGTCTTTATACCGGCTACAATTTTTACGATTATTACGCCTACAATCTTTTAGGGGTTGAACTCTCACTGAGCGCCATGGCGGTGCATCAATACGCGGGGGTTGGCATCTTTATTTTGATCGTTTTCCGGATTTTATGGGGCGTTTTTGGTAGCTCACACGCCGTCTTCTGGGATTTCTTACGCGGCCCGAAAGCGATCTTAGACTATATGAAAACCGGCATCTCACCGACTGAAGGGCATAACCCTATGGGCGGCTGGATGGTGCTCGCATTTTTCGTAGTGATTTTACTGCAAGTGAGCTCTGGGCTCTTTTTAGAAGATAATACCTATATGTTTAAAAATGCCCCGCTATCAGGCCTTATTGAAAACGAAACCCGCTCAACGCTTGCAATGATTCACCATTATGGGCATTACGTTATTTTTGGCCTTGTGGGACTCCATCTTTTAGCGATCTTATTTTATACCGTGATCAAACGTGCCGCGCTCGTTGGTGCGATGATTACCGGAAAACGCCGTTACGACCGAGCGCATATGGAAACGCCTGAAGCGCTCACGCACGATCATCCATGGATTGCCCTTGTGCTCTTTGTGATTGTCGCGGCCGCTTCCATCTACTTTTTCTTCTTTCACCAGTTTTAATTCTTAGGAATATCGATGAAATTTTCGCTCTTTAATGCCTCCATCAAGGAGCGCATGGGCCTCGCCCTCATTTTGATCGTTGTCGCGAGCCTTGCTTTACTTTGGGCAATTTCGTGATATTACGATAAAACACTGGTAAAATTAGACGCAACATTCAAACCAATAGATAAAGGAATTTGTATGGGATTTTTAACAGGTAAACGTGCGCTTATTCTTGGTCTTGCTTCGAATCGTTCGATTGCATACGGCATTGCAAAAGCGATGAAAGAACAAGGCGCAGAGCTTGCTTTTAGCTTCCAAGGGGAGCGTTTAGAAGGCCGTGTTCGTGACATGGCAAAAAATGATTTCGATTCAGAACTTGTCTTCCCCTGTGATGTGGCAAGCGATGACGAAATCGATGCACTTATGGCATCTGTCACCCAAACTTGGACAGATGGCTTTGACATCATCGTTCACGCGATCGGCTTTGCCCCCCGTGAAGCGCTTTCAGGCAACTATTTAGACGCGGTATCTCGTGAGGCGTTCCAAGTCGCACACGATATCTCATCCTATAGCTTTGCAGCCCTTGCTAAATCAGCAAAACCCCATCTTCGCCCAAATGCGGCCCTGATCACGTTAAGCTACTTAGGCGGCGTGCGCTCAGTTCAAAACTATAACGTTATGGGTCTTGCTAAAGCATCGCTTGAAGCAAACGTTCGTTACATGGCAAGCGCGCTTGGAAAAGAAGGCATCCGCGTGAACGCAGTTTCCGCTGGTCCAATCCGCACACTTGCAGCATCAGGCATTGCAGACTTTAAACAGATGCTCACCGCATTTGAAGCCTCTGCGCCATTAAACCGCTGCGTCACGATCGAAGAAGTCGGTAACGTTGCCGCCTTCCTCTGCTCAGATTTAGCCTCTGGCGTTACCGGTGAAATCTCGTACGTTGACTGCGGATTTAACACCGTCATCTCGGGCATGTAATTGATCCGTTCAATGGAAAAATAAATAGGGCATTTTGCCAATGAAAAACCTTGCCACAAGCAAGGTTTTTTTGTGCCACCTAAGTTAAAAAAACCAACATTTCTTTACCTTAAATTGCATGCAACCTGTCGACCGTCAGCTTCGTTTTGTAAAAGTAAAATTGATGGTTGACTCTCAGAAATAGTCTGCTAATATATGGTCAACGTTTGATGATTCAAACGTTCTCCTCCATATCCTCCTTTGGTGGTTATTTTGCCGAGATACCTTAGTATCTCGGTCTTTTTTTGCCTAAAATATCATGCAAGCCATTGAATTTAATCAGTTTATTTTTAATCTTTCTTTACGTTGGGAAATTTATCCCGCCACTGCACTTCCCTATTAGTACAGCAAAACGGTTCTTTTTTAGGCAAAAAATGACGTGAATTGTCGAACTTTTAATATCGATATAAATTCATTATTATTCAAATAGTTATTATTAATAATAGATAAATAAGTCAGTTTTCGACCAAAATTCCAACAGGCGCTGGAGTACGAAAATTTCAATCCAATCTATAAATAAATTCTATCCGTAATCCACAGGATCGATCTCAATTAAGAACCTTAAATCAGTCACCGGATTGCATTCGTAAAGGGCCATTAAATAGTAGATCGCGCGGTGCAGATCGGAGCGCTCTTTAGCCTGCAAAATGGTATGGACTCGATAATATCCCTGACGGCGACTTAAACGATTGGGCATCACCGGCATCGTACGCACCCCGTCAAACATCGCTTTGGGTGTCGCGGCAAGAATGCCTTCCAAATAATGAAACGCCTGCTGCTCGGCGCGCGCTTCCACTTGAATCAAGGCATGATGACTATACGGCGGGAGCTCGAGGAGCTTTCGCATCTCAAGGAGTGAGCGGGTAAAGCGCTGATAGCCCACTTTTGGTAGCTCGGTAAACACGGCGTGGCTTGGAAACAGCGTTTGGATCACCACTTTCGCGGGCTTTTGTGAGCGCCCCGCTCGCCCCGAGACCTGCATCAGCGTCTGTGCGAGCTTCTCTTCGGCGCGAAAATCATTGGAGAAAAAGAGTCCGTCGGGATTTACGAGCGCAACCAAGGTGATATTTTCAAAGTCGTGCCCTTTTGCCAGCATCTGCGTCCCGATAATAATATCGATCTCACCGGCAATAATCTTCGCAACGCTCGCTTCAAATTCCCCTTTTTCCGCCATGCTATCGCTATCAAACCGCATCACATTCGCAGCCGGAAAAGCATCAGACAACACCTTTTCCAGCTTTTGCGTACCCACCCCAACCCACTGAAAATCATTGACGCCACATTCAGGACACACCTCGGGATACCCCTCTTGATGCCCACAATGGTGGCAATGGAGCCGATTCGTTGCCCGATGAAAATTGAGATACGCATCGCAATCATCGCATTTAGCCACCCAGCCACAGGAGCGGCACATAATCACCGGCGAAAATCCGCGCCGATTCAGGAAAATCAGCACCTGCTCTTTGCGCGCGAGGGTTGATTCAATCTCATTAAGAAGCGTCCCGCTTAAGCCATCGTAAACCGCTTCAACGTTATTATCGACGATCTGCCAATCCGGCAGCTGCCCCTTAACCCGATGAGGCAATTGAAGGTGTTTCCAGAGCCCAGAATCGATATTGAGATAATTTTCTAACGTCGGCGTTGCTGTCCCGAGTACGATGGGGATATTGAGCTGCATCGCCCGTTGAATCCCGCTATTGACCGCTGAATAGCGCACGCCATCTTGCTGAATATAGGAAGGATCGTGGGATTCATCAATTAAAATCACGCCAAGGCGTACAAACGGGGTAAAGAGCGCTGAGCGCGTACCGATCAAAAGATCAATCTTCCCCGTTCTCGCCGCATTCCACGCCTCAAAACGCTCATTATCTGTAAGGCGGGAATGAATCACCGCCATTCGTACGTTAAGCTCTTTCTCAATGCGAGTAATAAATTGCGGCGTCAATCCAATCTCTGGCAATAAGAGCAGCACCTGCTTTCCTGTCTTTAAAACGCGCCGAGCAATCTCCGTATAGACGGCAGTTTTCCCAGATCCCGTCACCCCTTCTAAAAGATAAACGCCTTTTTCAAGCTCAACGGAATTGACCGCCGTTTGTTGCGCCTCACTAAGCTTAAAACTTGAGGCCTCAGAGGGAAAGTGCGTCGCATCCCACTCCGTTGCAAGCGGGCGCTCAAACTCAGTTAATAAGCCCCGTTTAATTAACTCTCTTAGATGGGAAGGGAGCGTTGGAAAATGCTCTCGGAGTACTGTTTTTTCAATCGAAGGGTACGTTACGCCATCATCCCCCTCTTCCGCTTTTATCGGCGTCCCTTTCTCTGCCACCTTAGTGACGATCGCATGTTTCACAGTCTCCCGCAAACTCCCCTCTTCAGCAAGCCAAGGGAGACTTTTATCGGTGAGTGCAATCATCGCCTCCATCTCGTGAAGGGGCGCGCCTTTACGAAGCTTCGGCGGCAGAAAGAGTGGCATCACCTCGCCGATCGGCGCATGATAATAATGGCTCATCCACCTCATTAATCGAAATTCATGCTCACCGATTAAGGATTCCCGATCAAGGAGCGACACAATCGGTTTAATCTTTTTGGTATCGTACTCACAGTCTGATTTTACCGCCTGAATAATCCCCACAAGCGTCCGTTTACCACGCCCAAAGGGTACTACAACGCGCATGCCTATTTCGGCATGGTCAGTCCACTCTGCCGGCAATGAATATTCAAACGTTCGGCGCAAAGGCACCGGTAAAATCACATCGAGATACAGCATAATTCTCCAAAATAGAAGGCTAGAATGAGTCGCCCCAATCTAGCCTTTTAATGATTCCATGATCCCTTAAAGATCACGCTGAAAGGTCAGACATTAAAGATCAAGGGTTGGCGCTTCCTTATCGTATTCAAGATCGAGCTCTGCCATGGTGGGAAAACGCCCGATTGCATTAACGATATTGTTCGGGAAGGTCTCTTGGGTAATGCGATAATGCATCACCTCATCATTGTAGGCTTGGCGAGCAAACGCGATGCGATTTTCAATGTGCACCAGCTCTTCAGACAACCTCTCCATCTGCTTATCCGCTTTGAGATCGGGATAGGCTTCCACCGTTGCGCGAAGCCCCGCTAAAGCGTGTGTTAGTGAGGTGTCGGCTACGGCCATATCGCGCATGGCATCCACCTCTCCAACTGCGTGACGCGCATCTTTCAGAGTTTGGAAGGCTCGATTTCGCGCTTCGGTAACGCTCTGAAGAACCGATTGCTCATGGCGAAGATACTCTTTCGCTACCGCCACTAAATTCGGCACAAGATCATAACGATAGGTGAGTTGCACATCGATCTGCGCAAAGGCGTTATAGCAGTAGTTTTTATGCCGGATCAATTTATTAAAAATAACAATAAATCCGCCAAGTAATACGACCCCGATACCGGTAAAAACAACGCTTGTTATCATCGAAGCACTCATCAATTTGCCTCCTTAATGCTCTGCAAAGTTATCCACATCTTTCTGTGGATAACTGATTTTCTTAAAGTGAAAAACGGCTCGATAAGCGCGCTACAAAGCGTGAAATGCCTTGACGAATGGTACGGCGCTCACGATATCGAATTCCATAGACCTTCATTGTATCAATTTTTTCAATGATATAGCCATCACTTGTTTTAAGCTCATCGACAAGGCCAAGTGCTTTTGCTTGCGAGGCGAGCCAGTGCTCACCGGTTGCAATCATATCGATATCCAAATCAGGGCGATAGGTGCTAACGAACGATTTGAAGGCGCTATGCACATCTTCAAGCTCCTCTTTAAACTTATCGCGCCCTTCATCGGTATTTTCCCCAAACATGGTCACCGTTCGCTTAAATTCACCGGCAGTAAATTGCTCGTAATCAATATCCCATTTCTCTAAAAGCTTATGGAAGTTTGGCATCTGCGCTACAACGCCGATTGAACCTACAATCGCAAATGGAGCTGCCACAATGCGATTGGCCACGCACGCCATCAGATATCCTCCACTTGCCGCCACTTCATCGACTGATGCCGTCAGATGAATGTTTTTCTCACGAAGACGGGCAAGTTGTGCCGCTGCAAGGCCGTAACTTTGCACCATGCCGCCGGGACTTTTAAGTTTCAATAATACTTCATCGCCCTCATTAGCGATCTGAAGAACGGCCGAAACCTCATGACGAAGCTGATTGACTGCACTTGCCGCCATATCCCCATCAAAATCGATCACATAAAGACGCGGCTTTTTAGGGGTATCGGTGGACTTTTTCTCCGCCTTTTTCCACACTTCCCACACTTTTTTTGTGCGTTTTTTATCAGACTTTGAGGTAGATTCCGCTCCATCACCCTCATTTTTGACCGCGGTTTTTTCCTTTTTATTGGTCTCATCTTCCTCTACAAAGAGCGCTTCAAATTCCTCTTTAATGCGCTCATGCCCTTCACCTAAATCTTCAAATTCAATACGGCCTCGACGAGTTTGAGAGGCATCACTGCGCAGTCCGATAATAAATAGCAGCAATAAAACAATCGCCGCCACAATCGTCACTGCGCGCGCTAAAAACTGTAAATAATCAACAATAAATTCCATTCAACACTCTATTATCTAACGGTTATAAATCTTGTTATCGTACCATAAAAAAAGCCCGACCCCTCAAAAAGAGGAGCGGGCATTCAGATCGCATTAAGACCGCGCTCATATCACACAGCCTTTAAAATCGCGTGCAATTACTTCACGTTATATTCGATTTTTGCGCTCTCTTCAATCTCTTTAATGTATTGATAGATCTTATCTTGCAATACGAGCTGCTCTAAGGATTCGCGCAGATCTTCAAAACTTGGAATCTCTTCCGCTGAACCGGTACGTTTATCTTCAAGTGAGATGAGGTGATAACCAAATTCCGTTTGAACCGGCGCTTTACTGATCGTACCCACTTCCATCTCGGTGAGCGCTTTAGTAAAGTTTTCCACCATCATACCGTGACCAAACCAACCAAGATCGCCACCATTCGCTGACGCGCCTGGATCCATGGAGTATTTTTCAGCCGCCTCAGCAAAGGTAATTTTACCGGCGTTAATATCGTTTAAAATCGATTCTGCTTCCGCTAAGTCTTTCACTAAGATGTGTGCCGCTTTATATTCAACGTTTTGTAAAGCGGGAAGCTGACGCTCATATTCCGCTTTAAGCTCTTCATCGGTGAGCTTAATATTTTCAGAATAATCGATGATAAATGAGGCAACTAATTCATCAGAGACTTGCAACTCTAAACGCTTTTTGATGAGCTCATACTCTTTGGCGAACGCTTCGTCATTTTTCACTTTATCAAGCGCGCGCTCATAGATAATTTTCGTTGCAGCTAAGCCATCAACGAGTTGGTTTACTTGCTCTTTATTTTGAATTAAAGACAAGTCCGCACCCAATTTATAGGTGATAAAATCTTCAAACTCGGCTTTTGTAATCGCAGCGCCATTCACCGTTGCGACTGGATCTGGAATGACAAGAGCGTTCTCCTCGGCCATTGCGGCGTTCATTCCCGTTCCTAATAAAATTCCCATGCATAATGTTGCTAGTCGACGTTTCATATCTATCCTTTATTGTCGCGTTGTGCGTCAATACTGAGTGCGTGAATCTCTGTTGGGAACATCTCATCGAGTGTCTTATAAATTAATCGATGTTGTGCAACCAACCCTAAGTCATTAAATTTATCAGAACGAATCGTAAGTTTAAAGTGTCCAGCACCACCTTTTGCACCGGCATGACCGACGTGGTGACAACTTTCATCAATAATTTCAAGGAAACTCGGCGCGAGGGCTTCTTTAAGAAGACCCTCCATGCGCGCGATGCGACCTCTATTTTTTTCGGTAATTTCGTCCATATCCATCTCGTTGTAGTTTAATTCAATTTGTTCTCTTTTTCTATCTTCTTATAGGCTTTATCCTTTTGAAATAGATAGGCAAAGAGGCCTAACATAAAGAAAAAAGAGAGCCCCGGAATGACGAAAGTCTTCATCAACACCCACGTTTCATGGGAAAATGCGAGCACAAAAATGGCATTTAATAGCGCGCAAACGAGCATGTAAATTCCCCAGATCAGATTGACCTTCACCCACTCTTCTTTAGGGAGAGTCAGCTCAAGCGGACGACCTAAAATCGCCTCTAACGGTGTTTTTTTGAGGAAATAGAGCACGATCAATCCAAGGCCGATAATGCCACTGGTGATCGTTGAGCGCCATAAGATGAAATATTCGTTATCTAAGAAGATGGTCAGCCCGGTAAACAGGAGCGTCACACCGACGGTGCCCCACTCGGTGCGTTTAATATACACCTTGCGAAAGAGCCCTAGAAAGAGAATTGTTGTGATGAGGGAGGCAACAAAAAGGGCTTTCGTTGCGAAGATAAGATCTCGGCCAAAGCCAAAAAAGGCGATGGCGAAGACTAAGGAGCTAACCGTAATCAGCCCCGATGGAAGTTTATTGATCCATGCTTTCGATGACATTTTGAAGACTCGCACCATCTGATAGATTAAAAAGCGTTAGCGATTTATCAATGCGGCGAATCAGACCGGTTAAGACTTTCCCTGAACCGCATTCAACCACATTTTCAATGCCTTTATCCGCAAATCCCGCCACCGTTTCAGTCCAGCGTACTGGCTGATAGAGCTGAGTAATAAGCGCTTCTTTAATCGCTTCGGCATCATTATGGGCTTTCACGTCCACATTATGGATCACAGGAATCGCTGGGGCATTAATTTCGATCGCATCAAGCTCAACCGCTAATTTATCCGCCGCTGGCTTCATTAAAATACAGTGCGAAGGCACCGATACTGGAAGCGGAAGTGCACGACGCGCCCCTTTCTCTTTTGCAAGTTCGCAAGCTGCATCAACTGCTGCTTTTTCACCGGCGATGACTACTTGCCCCGGTGAGTTAAAGTTCACCGCTGATACCGCGCCATCCTTTGAAATTTCTTGGCAGAGCGCAATTACTGCATCATCGTCCATGCCGATAATCGCCGCCATGCCACCCGTTCCTGCTGGAACCGCTGTCTGCATAAATTGGCCACGAAGAGAGACTAGTTTTACCGCATCTTTAAAGGCCATTGCGCCCGCTGCAACTAATGCGCTGTATTCACCTAAGCTGTGTCCTGCAACTAAAGCGGGAGTTTTGCCCGTTTTTTCAATCCAGAGGCGATAGAGCGCAATGCTCACCGTTAAAAGCGCGGGCTGAGTGATTTCGGTTTTCCCTAAATCCTCAGCAGTGCCGGTTTTAATAATCTCTGAAAGTGAGAATCCGAGCGCCGCATCAGCTTCATTAAAGGTTGCTTCAACAACGGGGTTATCCCAGCTATCTTTGAGCATCTCTAACGCTTGCGAGCCTTGCCCTGGAAATACGAATGCTAAATTTGCTTGTGTCATAAAATAATCCTTATCTCTACATACGCACGAGCGCAGAACCCCAGGTAAATCCGCCGCCAAAGGCTTCCATTAAGACAAGATCGCCCTTTTTCACTCGGCCATCTTTACGCGCAATATCGAGCGCTAATGGAATGCTCGCCGCAGAGGTGTTGGCGTGTTTATCCACAGTCACCACCATCTTTTCAGCCGTTAAGCCCACGCGTTTTGCCGTAGCATTCATAATGCGAAGGTTCGCCTGATGGGGAATAAACCAATCGAGATCTTCGCCCGTTAAATTGTGTGCATCTAACGTTTCTGTAACTAATTGATGAAGTTTACCGACGGCGTGACGGAACACTTCGTTCCCTTTCATCTGCACATACGGATAAACCTCGGGCCCTGAGATGACTGATTTTTTCACCTCAAGAAGTTCTTTATAATTGCCATCGGCGTGAAGGTGGGTCGATAAAATGCCCGCTTCATCGCTCGCTTCTAAAATAATCGCGGCTGCACCATCACCAAAGAGTACACAGGTAGTGCGATCTTCCCAGTTAAGGAGTTTTGAATAGAGCTCCGCCCCGATCACCATCGCTTTTTTAGCCGCGCCCGCTTTAATAAAGTTATCGGCGATCCCTAACGCGTAGATAAATCCAGAACAGGCCGCACTAATATCAAACGAGGCCGCGCCAACGTTCCCGATGCGTTCTTGCAAAAGCGTTGCGGTAGAAGGATAGGTCTGTTCGGGCGTTGAAGTTGCGAGCACAATTAGATCAAGCTCACTTGCATCAATCCCTGCGTCTTTCAGCGCATCAATCGCCGCGTGGTAGGCTAAATCAACCGGAGTTTCCCCTTCGGCGGCAAGGTGGCGTTGATGGATTCCTGTTCGCTCAACAATCCACTCGTGCGAGGTCTCGATAATCTTTGATAAATCATCGTTGGTCACAATTTTTTCAGGCAAATAGTGGCCTGTACCAATAATCTTTGAATTCTGCATATAACAAACCTACTTTAGTAATCTAGACCGCTGGACTCTTAGGTCACCGCCGTATGATGCATCATGGCTTATTCGGCAAACTGAGTCTCTATCTTATTTAATATTTGTTGATCTACAAGCTTAACAGAAATATCGATCGCATTCTCAAATGAAACACGATCCGCATTCCCATGGGATTTCACCACAATCCCCTTGAGCCCAAGTAGGCTCGCGCCATTGTGTTTACGAGGGTCTAGTTTTGATTTCAGATCTTTAAGAACCGGCATCGCCACCACTGCGGACAGCTTAGTGAATGCGTTCTTTTTAAATGAATTTTCAAGCCCGCGAGTGATAAGACGTGCGGTGCCTTCCATGGTTTTTAGCGCAACGTTTCCGACAAAGCCATCGCACACGGCGACATCAACATCATCGAAAAAGAGACCATCGGGTTCGATATAACCGCAATAATTAAGTGTAGAGGCTTCAAGCAATTTCGTTGCTTCTTTCACCTGCTCATTGCCTTTAATCGCTTCTGACCCGATATTTAATAACGCTACTTTCGGCTCGGGATTATTATTCACCGCCGCCGCTAAGAGCGAGCCCATCACCGCAAATTGATAGAGATGATCGGCATTGGTATCGACGTTCGCGCCAAGATCAAGCATATGAATGTGCCCCTCTTTGCGCATCGACGGAATCGAGGTACAGATCGCCGGACGATCGATCCCAGGTAGAGTTTTGAGCACAAAGCGCGCCGTTGCCATTAAAGCGCCAGTATTGCCCGCGGACATACAGGCATCCGCCTCTTTCGCTTTGACAAGGTTGATCGCCACACGCATCGATGAATCTTTTTTATTGCGCAGTGCACTTTGCGGAGAATCATCCATCTCCACCACTTCACTTGCGTGCCGAATGACAAGTCGCCCCGACTGAAAATGAGGCTCTTTCTCCATTAAAGGCGTAAGAACCGCTTCGTCACCAACCCCAATAATGGTTAAGTGAGGATGCCTTGTAAGCGCGCTCAATACCGCCGGCATAAATTCTGCCACACCGTTGTCGCCACTCATTAAATCCACAGCTAATTTGATTGGTCTGCTACTTCCCATCGTAAACTCTACTTTTTACCTCTTTTAACACAAAAAAACCTACGCAATTATTCAATAAATTCGCGTAGGTTTCTCTACAGTTCATTGCGAATGCTTATTCAGCATCAACAACCGCTTCGTTTTTGTGAATCACTTTACGGCCACGGAAGTAACCGTCTGCAGTTACGTGGTGACGTAAATGCATCTCACCTGTGGTTTGATCAACACTTACAGGACGAGTAGTTAGTCCATCATGTGCACGACGCATGCCGCGCTTAGAACGACTCACTTTTGATTTTTGAACAGCCATTTTAAACTCCTAAATATATTCAAATAATCGTAAAATTATTTTGTTTGCTCACTTCTTGAATCTAAATAGACGGTAGTTCCCCATATCGTCTATTTTTCAAGGAGATCCGCCAATCCAGCGAAAGGAAATTTCCTCTCTTCTTCAATCACTTTTTGGTTTTTAATAAACTCTCTACCGGCACAATAAGTCTCCTCATCATGATAAGGAATGACTGGCAGGGCTAATAAAATTTCATCTTCAAGATGATAGAGAAGTTCTTGTGGATCATCCTCTTCAATAATAAGGACCACCTCATCTTCATCAATTTTATCAGCTTCGTATTCGCTTTGCACAGGAATCCAACGAAAGTCGAGCACAATCGGATACGCAAACGGCTCTAAACAACGCTGGCAAATCAGATGAACTGTTGCCTTAATTGTGCCGCGGACGCTCGTTTTATGTTCCGAGTCCGGACCTGCTTCTAGACGAACATCGATCTCAGGGTCCACGTGGTCAATTAGATCAACCTCCGCTAAACGAGTAAAGAACTCACTCGATATCGGCGCGTGAAATGAGAGCTCTGTTTCCAGGGCTTGCCAAATTGTTAACGTATTATAGTTCAAAAAACACCAAACAATTCTAATAAAAGAGAGCTATATTAAGCCATACCCTGCTAATTTGTCAAAAATTAGTTCGATTTCTGATAGTGTCCGCTCTTCCCACCGGACTTTTCTAAAAGCTCAATATCGGTAATGCGCATGCCTTTATCCACCGCTTTGAGCATATCGTAAATGGTCAATAAGCCGACAGATGTCGCGGTAAGTGCCTCCATCTCAACGCCGGTAACGCCATTGGTTTTCACCACCACTTCAATCGAAACCGATTTTTCTGCCTCATTTGGGATAAAATCCACTTCCACTTTCGTCAAGGGGAGCGGATGGCAGAGCGGAATTAAGGTCGCCGTCTGTTTTGCTGCTTGAATCGCCGCAATGCGCGCAACGCCGAGCACATTCCCTTTTTTCGCACTTTCTGAGACAAGTTGTGAAAATGCGGTCTCATTCATATAGATTTTACCCCCGGTAACCGCACGGCGAGCCGTGACAGCCTTTTCACTCACATCGACCATGTGGGCATCACCTTTTGAGTTTAAATGCGTTAATGAACTCATTAATCGTCCTCTCCATCAATTGCTTCAGTAATGTAATATTCTAGCGGCTTTTTCATACGCCGTTCCGGAATCAACGCTTTTCGATCGGTAATTCCCGAACGGTGCACCGCTTTTTTATCGCCCGATAAGAGATAATGCCACTCAGGCAGTGCTTCATTTTCATAACGGCGGCGGTACGCGCAGGTTTCTGGCAGCCAATTAATCTCGCGCAGATCCTTATAATCAAGTTTAATGCACTCAGGCACATAACGCTGACGAATCGCATAACGGCTGCAGCGACACGATCTCAAATCAAGCAAGTTACAGGCGACATTCGTTGCATAGACGCGCCCCGTATCCGCATCTTCAATCTTATTAAGGCAACAGAGCCCACAGCCATCGCAAAGTGCTTCCCATTCAGCATCATTGAGCATTTCAAGGGGTAACGTCCAAAATTCATCGCGCAACGTCATATCATCCATGAGAACGCTCCTTTTCATCCATTTTTAGTTCGCCCGTACTCTCTTCGACAAGGGCATCAGCACACTCATCAATCTCAACTCGGCACCCATCCATCACCGCATGATCGGTTTTAATGTGGGTAATGTGCCAATTTTTACACTGCTCATCTTGTGGCTCAAGTGAGATCGTAATCTCCATCTTATCCACACGATGAAGCGGCTCGCCTGAATCAAGGAGCGCCTCAGGATTTTGGAAAAAGAAGACCAATTGATTGCCCACAAGCAAAATCAGCCACGACAAATAGAGCCACATAATAAAGAGCACAATGCTCGCAAACCCGGAATAGATAATCGCTTGTTTGCCAGAATTAACCACAAATAGGGTAAAGAGCTTCCCGACGATATACCAGAAATTGGCCGCAATCAGCGCGCCTAAAAAGGCCGGAATGACGCGCACTTTACTGTGGGGGATAAAGAGATAGATCACCCAAATGAGGATCGTCACAATGGAGATTGTCAGCGCCTTACTCACTAAAAAGGAGATCACCGGATGGGGGCTTATCAGCATCAATTTATCCATCAGCGCACCAGAAAAGATCGAGGTAATCGCAAAGATAAAGACCGGCCCCATCAGCACCACTAAGAGATAATTGACAAAGCGTGTTTGTAAGTTACGCCCTTTGACAACACCCCAAATTTTATTAAAGGCGCGCTCAATGGTTGAAATCAGCCCAACCACCGTATAAAAGAGCACCAACAGCCCCGCCCCGCCGAGTACCACCCCTTGGACATTATCCACAAGGCCGATCAGAACGGAGACAAATTCATTGGCGCGATCTTCCCCTAAAAAGCCAACGGCATCATATAAAAGTGGCTCTAAACTGCGGTGAACGCCAAACCCTTTTAAGACCGAAAAGCTGATCGCAATAAGCGGCACAAGGGAGAGGAGCGTGGTGTAGGTGAGCGATTGTGCCCGCTCTTTAAGCTCCCCTTCCATAAAACGTTCCACCATTCGGTAGATCAATAAAAGAAGATAGCGAGGGGGATTTAACGGCGCCTCGCTATTTAATAACCACGCTTTCGCGCGTTCAATCTGTTTCATATGACTCTTTAATCGCCCTAAAATGGCGTCATAACATTATGCTTCAAGTGCTTTTTGCAGGGCGGCGATACGGCGTTGAAGCGCATCACGGCTATATTGTGAACTAAGCTCAAAATAACCCCACACAGGATTCGGCCACGCAAGATCTTCCTCATAACGGGCAATCACATGTACGTGCAATTGGCGAACCTGATTCCCAAGCGCCCCGATATTGAGTTTATGCGGTGAGAAAATATCGCGCATCGCATGCGAGGCAAAAGCGATCTCTTCAGCGAGCTGATGCTGATCATCCATTTCAAGATCGATCACCTCTTCGATGTTTTGTTTACGCGGAATAAGCACAATCCACGGAAAACGCACTTCATCTTGAATGCGCACTTGGCAAAGCGGTAAATCCGCCACAAAACGGCTGCTGCGCTCAAGGCGCTCATCTAATACAAATCCCATCATTACGCTCCCATCTGCTCGTCAATTTTTGCAAGAAGTGATTCAAGTTTACGCCGGATTTTACCCTCGCTCTCTTCCACCTCTCTTTTCGCTTTTAAGAGATCGTGCGCAAGATTAAGCGCCACCATCATCGAGGCTTGCTCGATCGATAACCGGCTCTGTTCGCGCATTTTCGCTAAACGTTCATCAAGGAGTGTCGCCGATTCAAGGAGCGCTTTCTCTTCACCGGGTTCACAGCTAATTTGATATTTTACGCCCAAAATTTTAATTGGGACTGCGACTGATTCCTGGCTCATCCTCTCTCCTAATTATTTAATTGTAATGATTCTAAGCGTGAAATAATTTTCGATAGACGCTCGGTGAGTTTTAAATTCTCATCGGTTAAACGTCCGCAATCAATTTCGTAGGTCGCTTGAAGGGCGCTAAGCTCCTCTTCAAGATTCCGTTTTTCATCGGTTAATGCTGAAATGGCCGCCGCTTTTGCTTCTTCAAGGGCTGCCAGCTCATTCGCTTTTAACGTCTTTAATTCCGCAATTTCAGTCGCTTTAGCCTCTCTAAGCGCCGAAAGCTCCTCTTTAAGCGCCGCATTACTCTTAATCAGCGCTGCAATTTTATTCTCTAAAGCATTATATGCCGTATCAATCATAGTGAAAACCTTATCGATTAGGGTTTAATAAACTCGGGAATATCGCCATAATAACCCATTGCAACGCGAGCTAGTTTGCGTTTAGCAAAAGGCACTTTATCCGCCGCACGAAGGCCTAAACTGCGCACTTTTCGAATGAGCGGCGATTGGATCGTCGAGCTCCGTTTAAAGAGATCCATCGACCCCATGATTAACATATTATGCGCTTTACGTCGTTTTTCATAGCGTTTTAATACAGAAAGATCCCCAAGTGAGACCCCTTCTGCACGGGCTTTAATCACCTCATCGGTAATGGTAGCCGCATCTAAATAGCCGATATTAACGCCTAATCCCGCAAGCGGATGAATGCTGTGAGCGGCGTCACCGGCAAGGGCTAAATTGGGCTGCACATAATCGCGCGCATGATTGAGTCTTAAAGGATAAGCCCCTAAATTCCAATCCGCTTTAAAGGAACCAAATTTTCCTTCAAATCCTGCTTCTAGATGTTTGGCGAACTCTTCACGGGGGAGCGATAACAGATAATCCGCCTCTTCGTGCGTTGTGTGCCACGCAAGCGAACAACGCCCATCATTTAAAGGTAACAGTGCTAGCGGGCCATTGGTCATAAAACGTTGCCAACATGTGCTTTGATGATCTTTTTCATGGCGAACTTGCCCCACAATGGTTGTTTGCCCGTAGCTCCAGCCGGTACACGGAATATCGGCTAAGGTGCGCACCCAAGAGCGACCACCATCGGCGCCAATCAGCAGTTCGCCTTGATAGATATCCCCGCTTGAAAGCGCCACTAAAATCTTGCCATTATCTCGCTCAAAGCGCTCAATTTTGCTTGACTCTAAAATAGTGATGCCCGGCTTTGTTTTCGCTTCATCTAGCAAAACGCCCTGCGTCACCTCATTATCTAAAATCCACCCGAGCGTATCGGAACCGGTGCCTTCTGCATGGAACGTAAGCTCGCCGCTATTACCCTCATCCCAGACATGCATGTGGATAAATGGGGTCACCCGGCCGGTATGCACGAGCTGATCCCACACGCCCACATAATCGAGCCAATTTTTACTCGACGGGGTAAAAGCAGAAACGCGAAGACCATAATCGTTTTGCGGATAGAGCCGATCGAGCGTTTGGAACTCCACAATCAAGATCTTCATGCCCTGATTGGCGAGCGCAATGGCAATGCTCGATCCGACGAGTCCCGCACCATTAATAATGACGTCAAATTCTTTATTCATAGATCACCTACTTTAAGCCCATTCCAAATTGGGCAATTTTCTTCCGTAATGGTTTAATGCATTTTACGCCGCGTAGCGCTAAATTACGCATGTATGGCACGGGAAAGAGTTCAATATCGAAGGCCCGCACTAAAAAGTCCGTCGCTCCGGTGACTGCAAAAATATCGGTTCGGCGTTCCCGCTCATAGCGTCTAAAATCTGCTAGCGACAACGCACGTTTTTCTTGGAAATAGGGAATCAGCGCCGCGCAATCGCGAAAGCCTAAGTTAAGTCCCTGTCCGGCAATGGGGTGAAGGGCGTGAGCACTGTTGCCCGCTAAGGTTAAGTACTCCGCGCACAGCGTTTTAGGCACCATCAATTTAAGATCCCACACATGACGTTGGGTCACACAGGTGATCATGCCTAGTTCGGCGCCAATCCGAAACAGCACTTCATCGCTAAAGGAGCTATCCGAAGCCGCTTCCCATTTCGCACGCTCTTCCCGTTTTACCGTTAAGATGATCGCCATTTCATGGGTATTGACCGGCAATAATGCCAGCGGCCCTCGTGAAGTAAAACGCTCATAGGCGACATTATTATGCGGTTTTTCAAAGGTGCCAACGGCAATCACCGCCACCTGATCATAATCGGTAAACGCTGTTTGAATCCCTGCCATTTCGCGGAGCGTTGAGTGCGTTCCTTCTGCGGCGATCATCCATTTAAAGGCGTGGCTAAATTCCGCTTCACTATTTTTAAAGTGACACACTGCTTCATCGGCCTCATGATCGGCGTAATAGCGCAGTAATTTTGTATCGGGAAGGTAGAGAAGATTATCTTGTGATTCAATCGCTTCATGGAGCGTTAAAATCAAGCGCCCGAGCGGAATCAGCCCACCAAAATTATCAAGCTCATGGTCGGTGGCATTAAGCATCACGCGGGTACGAAAGCCCTTTTCGGAGACATGCACTTTTTCAATCGGCGTAACATAGGATTTAATCGAATCCCAAATCCCGATCGACTCAAGATAATATTGCGACCGTTTCGAAAGCGCGATCTGACGCGTATCCTGTGCTAAAAAGTCCTTATCCGGAACCGGATTTTGATCCACTAAGACCACTTCATAAGGAGCATCTTTTAAGCCTACCGCTAAGGATAGTCCGGCCGCACCCGCGCCCGATATCAATAAACGTTCGCTTTCGTTACTCATCTCTAACGCCTTTTAAGTTGTTTTCATCATATAAAAAAAGGGATTATCTCCTGCGGTAATCCCTCCTCTATCATAGGGGGTGAAACATCATCCCTTGCTGATCTAAAGCAATTAACGCGAGGTTGGTAAGCTTAAGATTTCATAGCCATCTTCGGTCACTAAAACGGCGTGTTCCCACTGCGCGGTAAGCGAGCGGTCACGCGTGACGGCGGTCCAACCATCGTTTAATACTTTCGTTTCAGGGCGACCGACATTAATCATCGGTTCGATCGTAAAGATCATCCCTGGTTCCATAATGTCACGCACCATTGGCGAATCATAATGGAGTACTTGCGGCGCTTCATGCAGGGCTAATCCCACCCCATGACCGCAAAATTCTTGCACGATGGAGTAGTTATAACGCTTCGCATTTTTCTCGATCGCACGGCCAATATTTCTAAAGGGCGCGCCTGGTTTTACCTCTTCAATGCCGAGCATCATGCACTCGTAAGTGGCATCGACGAGACGCTGCGCCATAATGGAGACTTCGCCCACGCAGAACATGCGGCTTGAATCGCCAAAATAGCCATCTTTATCTAAACAGACATCGACGTTGACAATATCGCCATTTTTAAGCGGACGATCGGACGGAATTCCGTGGCAGACCACATGGTTAATGGAGATACATGACGCACCCGGAAAAGGGGGATGACCGTAATTGAGGCTGCCTGAAATAGCGCCTTCATCTTTCATCATTTGGTGAATACGATCATCGATCTCTTTCGTGGTAACCCCCGCCTTCACATACGGTTCGATTGCTTGCAAAATATTGGCAACGAGCTGATTCGCTTTGCGAATCCCTTCGATCTGTTCTGCGGTTTTAATCACGACTTTAGTCATTCTCTTTCTCTATTCCTTTTATTTCGGTTAGGTTCTCGGTAATGTGACGCCGGTCTGACCTTGATACTTACCGCCTCTATCTTTATAGGAGACATCGCATACTTCGTCGGATTCAAAAAAGAGCATCTGCGCCACACCTTCGCCCGCGTAAATCTTCGCAGGGAGTGGAGTTGTATTGGAAAACTCAAGCGTGACGTGCCCTTCCCATTCCGGTTCGAGCGGCGTTACGTTGACAATAATACCACAACGCGCATATGTCGACTTTCCTAGACAGATCGTTAACACATTACGAGGAATTCTAAAATACTCAATGGTTCGCGCAAGCGCAAAGGAGTTCGGCGGGATAATGCACACATCGGACACCACATCGACAAAGCTATTTTGATCGAAGTTTTTTGGGTCAACGATGGATGAATTAATATTGGTAAAGACTTTAAACTCATTGCTACAACGCACATCATAACCGTAGCTCGACGTGCCGTAACTGATGATGCGCCCCTTCTCATTTTCTCTGACCTGACCATATTCAAACGGCTCGATCATGCCATGTTGTTGCGCTTGTCTGCGAATCCAGTGATCTGATTTAATACTCATATTTAATTCGTTTCTTATACGTTTTGAACGACAATTTTCGGGAATTTGCCCATCATATCTTTATCGCGGAGCGAGAGTTTCGCCGCCATTTTGGTTGCGATTTCATGATAATAACTGGCAAGTTCATGTTCAGTTGATGCAGTTGGTGCACCTTTATCCGCCTCTTCACGAATGCGAACATCGAGCGGCATACGTCCAAGTAAACCTACGCCATACTCTTCCGCTAAGCGTTTTCCTCCATCTGAGCCAAAGATAAATTCTTCATGACCACAGTTTGAACAGATATGGAAGCTCATGTTTTCCACCACACCCAAGATCGGAATGTTCACTTTTTTGAACATGTTGATCCCTTTCACCGCATCCAATAACGCGATATCTTGCGGCGTTGTCACAATCACACTTCCGGCAACAGGAATCTGCTGCGCGAGCGTTAATTGAATATCACCAGTTCCCGGGGGCATATCCACAATGAGATAATCGAGTTCTTTCCAGTTAGTCTGTTTTAAAAGCTGTGCAAGCGCGGAAACCGCCATTGGGGCACGCCAGATCGCCGCATCTTTATCGGCAATCAGATACCCGATTGAGTTTGTTTGAAGCCCTTGAGTCACCACCGGTTCCATCGTCTCATTATCTTTCGATACAGGACGCTCGTGGCTATTTAACATGGTCGGAATGCTCGGACCATAGATATCCGCATCCAGTACGCCCACTTTTGCCCCTTCACGAAGCAGTGAAAACGCGATATTGACCGAGGTGGTTGATTTCCCAACCCCGCCCTTACCGGACGATACAGCAATAATATTTTTAACATTCGGAAGCGGCTTTAAACTGCCTTGAACTTTATGCGCAACCACTCGTGAGGTGCACGACACCTCCGTTTTAACGCCAAGCTCATTGGTGAGAAGCTCGCTATATTCAGCCTCAATCGTCTTGCTATGGGCGTTTGCATAAAACCCAAGTTCAATCTCAACAGACACTTTGTCCGCCGCGATCTTAATTGACTTCACACAGTCGGCACTTACTAAATCCATCTCAAGATAGGGATCGGTTTTGGTGCCAATGAGTGCTTCGACTCTCTCTTTTGTAATTGTCATATGCCTGCCTTCCATCAAAAATACGAATAGATCTATTCTATAACAGATGGCCAATTAATTAAATATAGAAACTGGCTAATATCAAAAGGTGGTGCAAAAGGTGAGGCTTTTTAGATTTTGCTCATAGTAAGGAGGTATAAAACGTGATATCCTTTCAAACGATAATGAATTCTCTTCCATGTTTAACTAGCTATCTATCTGTTTAGATTGGAGTTTCGAATGAAAAAAGTTCTCGCAAGTTTAGTAGCGATGACGCTGCTTGCCGGATGTGATTTTGGGTTACGCCCTGATGATCCTATGCGCTCAAAGAAAATCAAATATGAGCAAGAAGTTACCAAAAATCAACTGCTTGACGCCAGCGCAAAAGAAGCGGTGAGCGAATTACAACGTCGTAATCCCGCGCTCTTTACCTCGATTGTCACCCCGGATGTGAAGCGCACCTATAAGCAATATGTCATTAATACCGCCTACCTTGAGCAAAATCCTGAGAAATCAAATCGCTTAGGTCGAGCCATTGCGGAAAGTTTAACGGAAGCGTTCACCACCTACGGTAGCGCCCGTCAAGTGAGCTTAAACCCATCGGTAATGACCATTGCCACCATCGACGGTAAGCGTTATTTCCATACAAGCGATAAAGCGGCGGAATTAGGCACACGTCTTGGCGCCGATGCGATGATCATTCCAAGCTACCGCATTCAAGATGGCCAAACCATCATTAATCTCAACATCATTCGCCCCGGTGAAAATCAGCCGATTATGCAATATGCTTACGCGATTAAAAATGATGCCGAGATTGAGCGTTTAGCGAAAGAGCTCTAAATAACGATTCATCCAAATAGTTGAGAATGTGATATTCTCTTCATACCCCTTTACATTACAGTGTAAAAAGCGGTCGGAGATCCCTTAGCAATAAGGCGATCTCCTTTTTTATGGGCCCGTTTTTTAATGATCGGGGCTCAATTAAAGCTCCGCCAAAATCGCTTCACCCAATGCGCTCACCGCTTCCAATTCAAGCGTTAAGGTTTCACCGGTACGATTCAAACGTAGGTTGAGATCACTCTTTGGCAGAACGCCCTCGCCCTTTTCCGGCCACTCAATTAGCCACATCGCACTCTCTTCCTCAAGAAGCCCTAGATCATAAATCTCAAGCGGGCTTGCCAGGCGATAAAGATCGCAATGAAGAAGGGTAAACCCCTCAAGTTCATACGGCTCAATTAAGGTATAAGTTGGGCTTTTTACCGGCCCGTCCATGCCAAAGGCTTGAATAAAATAGCGTGAAAAAGTGGTCTTCCCTGCGCCCAAATTCCCATAGAGATAGAGCTTGGCCGCAAGGCCATTATTTTTATGCAGTGCGCCCGCGAATTCTTGTGCAA
>Ga0079226_10000816_pt1 | contig 23014 bp, 35 predicted proteins | sample Poulit2014_FD_76345 | JGI IMG/M metagenome (GOLD analysis project Ga0079226, IMG submission 76345) | Agricultural soil microbial communities from Georgia to study Nitrogen management - Poultry litter 2014 | ecosystem: Environmental > Terrestrial > Soil > Agricultural land | place: USA: Georgia...
AAAAGGGTGAATCGGTATATTTCCTGCATTGTATATTTTAAAATCCATACGACTAAACCGCGGTAATTGATGAGTGTATTTCAATGCGTCGTCGACTGACTCTAAACCCATGCCAAAAGACCACATACCATCATCAGCACTTAGTCCGTTTTTTTGAATGTCGGAAGTTGTGCCGATTGATTCGGCGTATGGTAGTTCTGTAGTTATAAATGGTATTTCAATTCTTCCCATTGTCGGAAGCAGGCGTTCAGGAAGGTAACTATCATCAAGAATTATCTTATAACGCTTTCCGCTTTCATTGTTTAAAACAAGGTAAAACGGAACTCCATAACCGAAAATCGCATACAATTCACTTCTTGATAAATAATAATCTGGCACGTCATATGCTTCCATCATGGTAGTTACTTTGATTTCTCTTTGTTTGATGTCTACACCTTGGTGAATTGGAATGATTCCATCGTCACCTCCTGTCCACTTGTTTTCAAAGGGGATAGACGGTATTTCAACATCAATTACTACAATGTCATTTGTAATAATCAAACTCATGTTTTTATCGTAAAATTTTGCTACTTCATATTTACGCAATTAAAAATACCTCCCCACTGAATACTCCGCATCTTTTGTTTTTAAAGGCTCGTGAAGAATATCCGCTATTTTTATTTTATCCATTTCAATGATGTGACCTTTTTCGATTGCTGCTGCAATTTTCTTCAATAATTCGCTGTCTTTTTCTTTTTCTAGTACTTCTGTTATACGCTTCAGTAATTTTATGCTGTCGTTTTCATCACTAAATCCTAATGCGTTGCCTGTCTTTTCCCAAATACTCTTTTGTGATGCGTGCTTTGCGGGATCGTGACTGATAATTGATTCGGCCCAGCCACCCTCAGCAATCCAAGCTAATTGTTTCGTATCTACAATGCCGCCATCTGCATATCCACGCCTTGCACCTCTAGGGCCCCAACCGCGACGGCCATAAGGTAAATCTCTGCGCCATGTTGAGTTATTAAAGAACGCTCTTAACTGGTCATATCCTGAATAGATATTTCCATGACCTCTAGTTTTATAAGCATTAAAAGTCTGCGGGATATACTGTAATAGCCCTCTTGCAGGATTTCCTGCAGCCGTATTAACATCCCAAACAGCATTAGATTGTACGATGCGCTGATTACCGCCTGATTCTCTATTGATTTGAGCGATAATACCATTGACTTCAGATGCAGAAGCGTTGGCATTCATTGTTGCTGACGCTAACTTGATATGACTTCTCCATGCGGCAGCTCCAGGACTTGAAGGTCCAGCTGGTCCAATAGCACTTTCTTGTTTCTTAAACGTATCTTTGACTTTACTCAAAGCAGCGCTTTTCACTTTGCCAAACGCTCCGGTAATCATATCTTTAAAGTTACCTAAATTATCAGGCACTTTTGCACCAAACTTTTCAAGCGCTAAGTTTAATAATTTTCCTGGACTCTTGATATAACTCCAAACATCATCTATTGATTCATTACCTTTTTCAAGTGCTTTAGACGTATCTTGTGTTCTTTTCTTTTTACCTTCTGGACTGTGAGCTTTTTTCATTTTATTATATCTTTCGCTACCGTCTGCATATTGTGGTATAGCACCTAAAAATCTTCTTGTGTCAGTTGCTGACAAGACTTCCGTACCTTTTGGTAAGTTAGGGTATAATGTTGGCGAATCAGCGCTCATAAACGCTTTTCCGTCAGGTAACATTGTTAACTCTGGACCTGCGTTGTTACCTATACCATCACCTAAAATAGCATGACCGCCTGGGTGACTACCCGTTCCTTTAGCATATTGCGGGTAATCCCATTTTCCTATGTTTTTCTTAACGCCTAATTTTGTAGTGATCCAGTTAACACCGTCGACTACTTTGTTAAACGGAATACCACCCCAGCGAATCAACGCATTACCGACTGATTTCATAGCATTTATAGCTGTCTGTCGAGCGCTACGTATTCCTTTACCAATTCGACCAGGTAGCGCTTTCGCGCCATCAACAATATTATTAAATTGCTTTTTAACGCCATCCCACATATCAGTGATCAATTTAACGAAGTTGGTTTTTAGGTTTCGACCACTTTCTAAAATTCGACCGACAAAACTATTTGCGATACTTTTTCTTATTGACTCTATAAAACTTGTAAATGTGTTTTTTAAACTCGTCCACATATTACTAATATTCGTTTTGAAATTCCTGGCAAAGTTAACAATATTAGTAATAATGCGTCCAATAAAACTATTTTTTACTGATTGGAATATTTCGTTTATTTTCTGCTTGAATTTTTCTTTTACTGATTCCCACATTTCACTCATGCGTTGCTTAAAGTTCTTAGCAAAGCTGATAACGTTAGATATCATTTGGCCAATCCAACTGTTTTTAAACGCTGTTACTATTTCAGACATTTTCTGCTTAAACGTTTTCGTTACATTAGACCACATTTCACTCATGCGAGTTTTAAAGTTTAGCGCAAAGTCTATAACCGCAAAAATCATCTTACCTAACCAGGATTCTTTAAAACTCAAATAAATTTCTGCTGCTTTTTCTTTAAATTTCTGTTTAGTATTTTCCCAAAACTCGCTTATCTCTTTTTTAACCTTTACTGCCCAATCATAAATTGATAAAAACATACGACCTAGCCAGTTTGTTTCCAGTCGTTTCCTGATCTCTTCTTGATTGGAATTAAAGACTTCTTTTATATCAGTCCAAAACGTATCAAGAACCTCTCCCACTAAGCTCCAACCAGCTGATATACCTTTTCCAACATTTCTCATTAATTCACGACCAACTGCAAACAACAGAATGGCACCAATCCCTAAAATGTAACCTGGGATTTTAAGTATAATTTCCCCGACTTTACTGAGTATGTCGTCCTCGTTTTCTTCTACGCCTTCGCCAATGTTTTTGACAATTTTCTTTCCTTCTTTTTTAACTTCGCCACTTTTGAATAAGTCACTAAACCAATCTTGAACACCTTGCCACCAATTTTTAAAACCTTCTATAACATTGTCTTTAGCTTCAACAATACCGTCTTTAAAGTTAGTACCAAATTTCGTGGCTTTTTCTTTTATGTTTCCGCCTGTTTCTCTAAACCAATCACTTATGCTGGTTGTCCAAGATTCCATACCCTCGGTAATATTTTCTTTTTTGTCGATAAAATTATCTTTGAAATTAGTCCACATTTCGACAGCTTTGTCTTTAATCTTTCCTGGCATTTTTGCGAACCAGCCTGTTATAGCGCCGCCCCACTCGCCTAGCTTTTCGGTAATATTATCTTTCTTTTCCAAAAAGTTCTCGCTGAACGTTTCCCACATTTCAACAGCTTTTATTTTTATTTCGCCAGGTAGCTCTTTAAAGAAGTCTGCAAACGCCACGCCCCACTTAGCTAGACCTTTGGTGATTTCGCCAACTTTATCGCCAAGCCACTTTCCCGCCTTTTCAGCTAAACCACCATAAAACTTTTTGTTTTCTTCATGCTGTTCCATTATCCACTTATCAAAAACTTTTGCGCCATTACCTAATGCTTTGCCGATTTTACCAGGTATTTCTTTGGCCCATTTAACAATGTTTTCGGATAAATTACTTGTTTTTTCATCGACCGTTTCTTGCCAACCTGTTAAAGTATCCCATATGAATATGGCGCCCTCTTTTAATCCTTTAGCGATATTCCCTGGTAATGCTTTTGCCCACTCCCAAACATCCAAAGTGATCTCTTTTGTCTTTTCTGAAAATGTGTCTTTCCACTCTTTCAACTTTTCTGTAATTTGTGGTAGCGCATGCGAAATTCCTTCTCCAACTTTGCCGGGTAATTCTTTCGCCCACGTGCCTATTCCTTTTAAAATTTCGCCCAAACCTTCGGCAAACGATATAACCCATTCGCCGATGCTTACAGTTATTTTTGGTGTAGTATCTTTTACGCCTTTAATTACTTTTGAAGGTAATTCTCTTGCCCACACACCAATTTTAATTAATATGTTTCCTAATCCTTTAGCAAATGCAACAGACCAATCAACGATACTCGTAACGATGTTTTTCGTTACGTTATTGATTCCCTGATAGATCTTTATTCCTAGATCACTAGCCCATGAGCCAATACTTTTTAATATGTTTTGTAATTCACTTATGAAAGCTTTAGTCCATTTAGGAATGTTTTCATAGATATAAATTGAACCATCTACGATTGCGTTCCCTAACCATTTGATCACACTTGCTGACCAAGAACCGAACTTCATGATAATATCGTCTAGACCCCTTGTGAAAGCAAGACTCCACCCAGGCATACCACTGATAATTGCTTTTGTACCTTCAGCTATGCCATTTAAAACTTTTTCAGGTAATTCTATAACGAATATACCGACATTCTTTAATATGTCACCTGTTGAAGTTAAGAAAGATTTAACCCATTTAGGCGTTACATCTTTAATATATCCCCAAACACTTGATAGCATGTTTAAAAATACCTCTTTAACATTGCTTGCCATTGTTTTGACACCCGTAGAAAATGATTCAATCGCGCCTTTAAAATCACCACTGAATATTCGTTTCCAACCTTCTGCAAAGTGTTCTACTCCAGATAGCAATGCAACAAATATGTCGATTGCAAACGTTAATTTATTAACAAGGAAGGCGAAAGCTGAACCTATCACTCTAAATATCACGTCAGCTAATTGTTTCAATCCATCATATAATGTCATGGCAACACTTTTTACTGCTCCGAATTCGTCTTTGACAAATCCAAAAGAGGGTAAAAGGTCTTTAATTCTTTCCCACAAGTTTTTGAAAGCCGTACCAATATTTGAAATTGAATTTCTAAATGGCTCTGATTTTTTGTAAGCCATAACAATGATTCCAACAAAGGCACCTATCCAACCAATGACTACTCCAGCTGTCCCGCTTAAAAATGTGAAAGCTCTTCCGGCCAAACCTGTGCTTGTGCTCAGCGATTTTATAGGTGTTAGAACTTTAGCCAAAAATCCAATTAGTGTACCTAACCCTTTAACGAAAAATGCCACGCCTGATCCGACTTTACCAACCATTATTAAAAACGGACCTAAAGCTATTGCTATAGCCGCTGAACTTAATATCATTTTTTGGTATTTAGTATCTAATTCCATAAACCATTTAACGACAGACTTCGCGCCATCAACGATTTTCGTAAATGAATTACCTAAACTTTCGCCCATTTCTGCAGCCTTTTTCTGAACTTCAGGCGAACTAATTAATTCGATGAATTCAGCAATCGATTCTTTTGATTTTTTGAATACCCCGCCAAGCAGGTTCTCACCTAAAATAGCAACGTAAGCTTTCGTATTTGCCACCATACCGCTCCAAGTTTCTGAATAAGCTTCGGCCATACCGCCTGCAAAGTCATCCATGACGATTAAAAAGTCTTTAGAGCTAACTTTACCGTCTGTTACCATTTCTCTAAATGCTTCTTGTGAGACACCTAGGTGTTTAGACATCGCTTGAGCAAAGCCAGGCATACCCATTTCAATCATGTTCAATTCACGGGTCATTAACTTACCGCCACCTTGCACGCGGTTGAAAATCATCGCCATTTCTTCAACAGGCCTGTTTGCTCCCACTGCAGCATCACCAACAAGACGAATGTATCTTTCAAGTTCAGCACCTTCTTTTACTCCTGCAGCTAAAGCTCCTGCAGCAATTGCGGTACCTTCCCCCATGGTGGTCATACCACCCTCGATGGCACGTGTAACTTGACCTGTAATTCTTTCGACATCTTCTGCTGTGTAACCCAACCCTTTAAGTTGAGCTTGAGCTTCGTCTACTGATTTAAGCCTATCCCATCCCAGTTTAGCTACTAATCCACCAACTGCTGCAGTCGCTAATCCTGCTGGAATTGTCAATTTTTTAGTTAAACTCCAACCTACATCGCTAACTTTTTTAGAAGCATTTCCCAACCCATCACCAAAATCTCTTAATGAGTTACTGGCTTTATTCATGTTACTTTGTAATCCAGCTACGCCATCTTTAAAGCCTTTACCCATCGAACTGGTCGCTTTATTTGTATCTCTCGCTAAGTTATTGACGTCTTTCTTGATACCTTGAATAGTAGATTTAAAACCATTCGCTTTCGCTATAAATTGAGCTTGTAACTCTCTAACTGTTGCCATCTTATTCCTCCTTCCTTCGATATTTTTAACGCTTATTGTTTATGTTCAATATATTCATCAGGGTTAAAATCCCATTCATATGATTTACTGACTTGTTTTCCTTGCGAACTTTCAGGAATAAGTAAACTTTCAAACTCTTTTTTTGCACGTAAATATTCAGGTGAAGGTTTTTCTTGTGGTTGTTGCGAAAATATATTTGATAAGTAATTGATGTACATTTCCGCTTGTTTTTCTTTAACTTTTTGTCTTTCTTTTTCAATCGACATGTCCATATATTTGAATAATTCAACTGCTGGACTATCGACAACTTCACTTCTGCCACCTAATTGGTCGGAAAGTTTAAAGACAAACGCTTCTGTTATGCTTGCGTTGTCTTTGTTACTTGTTTCGGCTTCTCTGTTTCCTTGCTCTTGAAATGATTCATAATCCTCGTTTGTGATTTCGTTAATGCGAAAGACTTTTTTGCGCGTTGAATCAACTTATCAATGTCATTTACTTGAATAATCGCATCATAAACATCAAAAGCATCATCTAATTTTTGTTGCATTAACGTATCTAAACCAACGCCTGATAAAGCTGACAGCAATTCAATTGCTTTGTCTGGCACTTCCATAAGCAAAACATCAAGTGCGCCTGTTGCGTGTTCTAGGATTTTGTTGCCCGCTTCATCTTCGTCACTTTCAGCAATATCACTTTGAGCATCATCAAAAAACTGAGCTAGTAAGGCTTTTAAATCTTCATCTTCTTTAGTTAGCGACACAATATCTTTGATTACTTTGATCGCACGCGTTACTTGAAATAAGCTAACCTCTTCAACTTCAAATTGTTCTGTTTTTACCGAGTTTTCTTCTTCATTTTTGATTTTTAAATTAACTTTCATTATTAAATCCCCCTGTTATTATTAAATTTACGTACAAAAAAAGAGCCCTGAAAAGGCTCTCTGTTATATTTGTTGCTATTTGCTTTTATGTTAACTTGTGATGTTGCCTCCAATAACCGTCATTCCTATTGATGACTTTTTAAGGAGTTACTTCGTTAGGATCTACGCCACCACGGTAAAAGAAATTACCTGGCTTAGATGCGTCAAAATCTTCACGAGGTGACATTGTTAAAGTAATTGTTACACTACCTTGTTCTTGATTATACTCGCGCTCAAAGCCTTCTGTTGAATTCATATTGTAAATGGTCCAATCCATATCTTTCACTGATTCAGGTAAAATTCTAGGATGGATACGTACTTTACGACCTTTCAATTTCGTACCAATCGCAGCATCCATAACGCCATCGCCACCACCGTCAACGTCTGTGATTTTCTCGGTAGACGCAAGTGCTAAGTCTAAAATTTCAGTATCTTCTTGTCCTGCAACGATCGTTACTGTACCTTCCCATCCAGCTAGACGTCTCTCGACAATCGTTTCTCCAAAGTCCTCAAACTGGAACTCTGTGTAAGATGGCGTAAGTGCTAAAGAACCACCTTCCGCTTGTAAATAGTCTTTACCGTCAAACTTAATCAGGTTATCACCTTCACCAATTTCAATATCTGCTACTCCGAAAATATATTCTTTTTCAGCCATTTTTAATTTCCTCCTTTATTTCTGTTAAAGTCACATCAAAATTAACGCTGTATTCCATAACTCCATCATTATCACCAATTCTTATCGGGTCACTTGCAGCCAAAATTAAAAGAACAAGGTAATGTTTTGTTAACACCACTTGTTCTTCCTTTTCATAATTTACATCTACTTTAAAGTTAGTTTTTTTATGCAATTTTTCGAACGTTAATTCAGCTGCAAGTTTCGCGTAATCCCAATCACTTGATCTAATCCAAATTTGATAACCAGGATAGCGATATTCAACATCATACTCACCTGGTTTAAAACTACTGCTTGTATAGACTGTTCCTGTGTTGTCTTCTGCATGATAATAATCAACGGACCAAGTTAAATCGGGTATGATTTTTTTGAGTTCATTCATAAGGTATTCTTGTATCATTATTTCAACTCCATAATGCGATTTAAGGCACGTTCATTCATGCGGTCGTAATCTTTGTCGATTGCTTTAATCGCATTTTCCATATACTTAGGACCTGGTCTGTAACCACGCCATATAGGTTTTGCTAATGTTCCTAGACCTCGACCAGGTTCCTCATGACGGCGTAAAGCATAAGCGACATTAGTTCCACCACGAACAACAACAGAACCGCCTTCTTTTTTTGCTTTATCAAAGTTAATTGAATCTTCAAGCGTACCTTCGTCATGATGGACAAGTGCTTTTGTGCCTTCTTCTGCTAACATGCCAAACGTAGTCATTTCTTCCATGATGATTTTTTCGTGTTGCTTATCCATTTCATCTAGCATGTCATTGAACTCATCAAGGCCTTCCCATTCAATACTAAAAATATCTTTAGGCATCGACATACACCGTCCTGTAATAAATTTTACTGCCCGATATATTAGTCACTTCATCTTTTGATGCAATAGTGCCCTTTCCGGTATCGCCAGCAATAGTTACATAATCGATTTCAGTTCCACTATCCGGATTAAACCGACTTGGCAAGTCTATCTCAAGACTCACTTGTCTTTCTTGACCTTGTGCATCCCTCACGAGTTGTGACTTAAATTGCACTCGGGCCTTTGATTCGATTGGTTTAGTTTTAGGTTTGCCATACTTATCAATTATTTGCTTGCCGTTTTCATCAAGAATAGGTACATTTGCCGTTACTTCTTGGCGCATTGGTGGCTTCATATTAACCGACCTACCTTAGCTTTATTAGTGGGTTCAATTAAATGAATCACGTCAGGTGAAATGCCACTTCCGTCAAACGTCACAGACACGCCTTTAACTGCGTAAGATTTTACGCCATGACGCTTTAACTTAGCGTACTCTTCCTCTTCACCTTCGAGTGCATAAAGCACCTGTAAAGCAACGGCTCTATCTGTTATCTTTTTGATAGGGAAGTAATCTTTCAATAGTTCTAATGCCGAAAAAATAGCCTTATCTTTATCTGATTCCTTTAATTCGGTAAATAAAGTATTATTACTTAGGTTTTTTAAATACCTTTCAACCTCTTCATTTGTGACCAATTTGATCACTCCTGTTCTTGTTCTGTATCTTCAATCAATGCGACTAATTCGTCTTTTTTTAGTTTAGAATAATCTTCTAATCCACGCTTTTCGGCAATACCTTTGAGTTCATCAACAGTATGTTCGCTTAATTCTTTTTCGCCTGTTTGCTTTTCAATTGAAACAAGATTGACCTTGTCGCCTAGTCTTTCTGATTGCTCTTTAGTTAATTCGATTTCTTCACCTGGTTTAACAATATTTCCTTTATGAGACAAATAAGCTTGTGCAATATATTTTGTCATGTTTATCCTCCTTTTAATTTAAAACAAAAAAGCGCCTAAATTGGCGCTTGCTGTTATTACGTTGTTTTGAAACTATCTCCTACAACCGCTTTGCCGATTGTAAGCGGGCTTTTAAAGTGTGCCAACATCTAGTATTACAATTGATTTAGGTCTCTTTAATGCTGGGAACACCGCTTCACCAACAATAATTGTTTGACTTGGTGGGTTGTTTGTAATCTGAGGTAATGCGAACTTACCAGGGTTATAATTACCTTCAACAGTAGGACCCACAATTGTGCTACCTAAGTCGGCACCCATTAAAACAACTTTATTATCTTCTAGCAGCTGAACTTCTTCACCATTAACAACAATCACATCATCATTGATTTGATAAGGCGGTAGGCCTAATGTCGTGAACACATTTTGCACATCTGCTTTTGTAAGTAAACGTCCGCCATTTGATTCTCCATAAACCTGTGTACGGATTTGCTCATTTTGAAGCAATAGCGATTCAGTTGCAGATGTCATGTGAATAACTTGTGGCTTACGACGTTGATTGGCTTTTTTGTATTGTTCAACAGCAACTTGAATGTCTTCTAAAGGCGTTGAGCCACCTTCACTCCAAGCAGTTGTATTTTTAATCTTGTTCTCTTCTGGTACGCCAAAATTAACGTCGATGTGAATATCATTCTCTTTATCGTCGTACTTTAATTTCCCTGTATAAATGGCTTGAGCGCGCATATACTCTTCAATATCGTCTACACCTTGAGATAGGTCATCAGTAGTTCCGTAAACATATTCAACCACTTGAGCCTTTTCTCCTTCGCCACGCGGTCGATTAAACATAATCAGTTCTTTTTCGTCTAAACGTGTACCGTGTTGAACTTTAGCAACTTCGGCAAACGCTTGTTCAATTTCTTTTTTATCACGTAATGGTGCACTAGCGTTCCACCCCGTAATAGAAGCGCTATCCCCGTATTTTCCGTTAATGACATTGTAAGCAAAGTTGATGTCGTACGAGTTTTCCTTTGGTAGAAACGCACTTAATAAGTATTCTCTTTGTGCTGGTATATTCTCAACATAACCTTGTAATTGTTCTCTTTGAAATTCATCTAAATGTAATGGCATATATTATTCCTCCTTTTATTTACGCGTCAAAGCGTAGGTAACCTTTCGTTGCTTTTTTGAATCCTTCTGTTACTCCGATACACTTGTCTTCAAGCGGATGTCCTGATAACAATATTCCTACAATGGCATTAGATCCGCTGATTAACTTCACATCATGTGCAACTAATCCAGCACCGTCTCTCGCCTCATCTTCAAGTGCATCAGTCCATGGTAGGTAGAATCCTTCCTCACCTAAATAAACTGCTGTACCCGCTTTGATGTAACCATCTTCTGCTACATCACCAAACTTACTTACGTCAATTGTCGCGCCTGCCGTTTTAAACTCCAGGCCTACCGAGTTACGTAAAAACTCTTTTTGTCCTACAATCTTCTGAAATCTTGGTTGTAAATTCATAATTAATCTTCCTCCTTTTTATGTCTTTCTAATGCTTTTTGTCTACCTGCCTCTTTAGGGTCGACATCACTTCTTGGATTTGTTTTACTTCCTGCACCTGGTACATGACTTGGTGGTGGCGGTGGTGTGCTACCTGTTTCAACCGCAAACAAATAAGAATCCGTCTCCTTTAAACTTTCAAGTTGTTCGGATAAACCAATTAACTTGCCTTCATCATCAAACTTGACCGTTTCTGTATCTAGCAGTGCACGAACTGCTTTAGGGTTACGTGCTTTATTTAAAATAAGCGATTGATCAAGTTCGTAATTTAATTTAGTTTTTTCTAATTCTTTCTGGTGCTCAGTTTTAGCTTGATTGTTAGCTTCTTTAAGCGCATCAATAGTTGATTGTAATTCTTCATTACCTTGCGATTTGTTGCCTAATTCCTCAAGTTGAGTGTCACGTTCAGCTAGTTGTGTCTTATACGATTCGAGCTCTGTCTGTGCACTAGACAAATCTTCTTTCGTAGCATTAACCGTTTTTCCGTGACTACTCATTACCGCTTCTATTTGTTCATCATTTAAACCAAGTTCTTTTAATTCGTCTCTATTCATTGTTTATATCCTCCTACATTAATTTAACGAGTCATGAACTCGATGGATTTGCACTTTAACGCTGTGCGGTCGGTTTTTAAACATAATTAAAAAGCCACAAACATTTAAGTCTGTGGCTAAAAGTAACAGGAGTTGAACCTGTTCACGCGTTTCCGTTGCTAATTGGTTTCTTATGTTTCCATGCAATAACTGTATCTGCGCCAACCCTGGTGACAGTTTAGTGTCGATGTCTAGGACGAAATATTGACAACCTTTGTCGTCTAAAGATATTCATGCGTAACTCTATCTTTTTCTTTGTTTTTTGCCGACCTTTTAGGCTCCTCATAAAAATCAACATAAATATTAAGGTTGATTTCGCCATCTTGATCGAATGATTCATCAACGCTAATATTCTTCACTACTTTATTACGCAATGATTCAATTTTTTCAATGGCACCATCTAAAACACTGTCTAAATTTGTATTATTCATTTAATCACTCTTTTCTTTTTAAGTCGCCTGCGATAGACTTCTGTAGGCGCTTTGTAACTCTTGAAACTTAGGCGAATTAGAACGCTTTGCACGTCTGAAAGCGCCTAATGTTTTATAGTTATCAGCACCAAGTGTTGAATTCCAGCGCATAAATTGCTTTTTTTCAGCATTTGATTGACGATTTAATGCTTGTTGTCTTTCATATGCCTTCTTTTGCGATTCACTTCTCGTGTCCTTTTCAGGGTTAAACTTAGCAGCTTTATTCTTAGCATCGTTTATTTCGCTCTGTGTTTTATATTCGATAACATAAGGGGATATACTGCATTCACAATTTGGATGTAGTGGAAAAGTGTTAGGTGGTAAGTATGGAAAGTCGCCACCGTTATTTATTAAACTGAAAACAATGTCTCTATATTGATAACATTCGTGACAAGTAGGTGTGTTTCCTGAAACAGTTACATACTGAATACCGTTGTCTGTATAACGATTTAAGGCACCGTCAATATTAGCTTTTTTTAAGTTAGTCCTGGTTACAACTTCGCTATAAAAATCTAACGGCAATTTCTTACCATCGACCGTTATAAAACTTGTCATTCCCTCTTTAATAAATGATTCGGCTGCTCTTCGAGTAATGATTTCTCGCGGACTTCCTTTGATAATTCCACTCTGTAAATCTTTTTTAACAGATGATAAGGCATCTTTAACGCTTAAATTTGTATTATTTCGAGCCGTTCGAATAGCAGCTTTAAAATCAAGCATGGTGTTATCTGTTATTTCTGCTATAGCTTCTAAATGCACATGATTATTAAATGCAGAAGCTACCTTTCCGCTTCCGGATATACTTGCAGCAAGTCCATGTTTCGGACCTATGCCCGCTTTGTTTAAAGCTTTAGTTGCTTCATCAACGCCGTCAAAATAAGACGTTAGCACTTCTTTGGGAATCACTTCGGTTACTTCTAAGTCTAACCTTTCAAACATGCTTTCAATTGTTAATAATGCTTGTTGCGCCTGTTTATCCTTAGCAAGATTAGCACTAAGTAATATATCTAATATTTCATTTTTCATTGCACCGATAACTTCTAACAATTGTTTTTGATTCATTATTCATCATCCTGATTATCGTCATTACTTTCAATTGGGTTTCCATCATCATCTTTGTTGCCCATCATTTGAGTTATGTTTTGCCTTCCTCTCAAAAGGCTGAAAGAATCATCATTCGATTTTTCTGCTTCTATCCGTGTTAACTCTTCCATAACCCACTCTTCACTAGCATTTGGATTCATGCGTCTTACTGTCGTTTCAAGCGATTGAATGTTAGACTCAGATGCTTCGCTATTCTCTTCGATTAACTCTTTACGATTAATAGGAATCATGGACTTAATTGTTATCTCAGGTGTTTCAATAATCACACTACCGTCATTGTAATTCGCTAACCATAAAGCTGATTCAATCAATTGTTGCAAGAAATAAATGTATTCATCTTGTATTTGCTCTGCTTTAATTAAAGATGTGAATAAATCATAAAACTTAGCAACACCTGATTGTGCACCTGTTCTTGAATTATCCATGTAAAAGTCGACAACCTTTTCAGATGTCTTTGTTTCCATAAGCATGAGCTTCATTAAATCTTTTACCCATTGGATGTCACCGATTTTAGTTACGTCGATTTGAATGATTTCTAACGCTTTACCTTGGTCATCATACGTTGTTACTTCTAAATCTCTGTGGTCTATTTTCGATCCGTCGCCGTAGCGATCAATTGCTTTGTCTTCTAGCGCTTGCATGATTTCCTTGCTAACTGCTATTCTCGGCTTTCCGTTACGCTCAAAGGTAATTGCGTTTCTTGTAAGCGTCCAATTCACTTCATCTTGTTTGCCGTCTTGCCCTTTTAAGCACGAAGTACCTAACGGGTTCATGAATGTCTTTTCATTAGGCCAGTAAATGATGAAAGGACGACCTCTACCTTCATACACTTTTACCATTTCATTTATACCTAACAGCTCTTTCGCTTCTACCTCTTCTACTTCGGTTGTTTCTCTCTGTTCATTCAGCGAATATAAAATATGTGATGTGTGTAAGTCTTTATTTTTAACCTCTTCACGATATACATGAAGGTACTTATCGCCTTCTATTTCTATCTCATAGGCAAGGTCGGCACCTAATCCATCATCATGCGGATAGTAAACATCACGCGCTTTAAACTCTAGTCTCAATCCTTTATCGTCTAACCAAGGAACGCCGACAAGTCCACCATCTAGTTGTTGTTGTAAGATGTTGCCCCAATGTTCGAATTTAAGTTTACTGTTCTTTTCTATTTGATCAATGATTTCTTGTTGCACGTGAATGATGTCACTTGCTTCGTCTCTTGGCTCGTCAACAATTTCATCTGTATCAGCATTAATCTTTTCTGCCTGGAAATCATCTTGCGAAAGTGATGATTGTATATTGCCGATAGAACGGCTCACAAGCATTGCGGGTATTTCGGGTATCAGTTTACATATATTTGCAACAATGTAAGGCGTTTGTACATTCTGTGCTTGTCGTGAACCGTACATGATGTTATCTGTTATTTCGCCTTGTTCAATTAAATGTTTAGCTCTAGGAAATATCTGTGCATGTTTTCCTTCATACAAATCACGGTAATAAAATATACTTCCATGCGTTTCTTCAATGACTGAACCATCAAACTTAGACCATTTTTTATTCACTTACTCACCTCTTTCTACCATACATTTATGCTGCTTATTTTCGCTTTTCTTCTTGACATATCACTTTCAAATGCATAACGCGTACTATCTATCGTGTGGTTGTCTTTATCATCTAACTTAGGTATTGGGTTTCCGTCACGATCTACTTGATAATCAATACTTTCAAACTCTCTCGCTATATTAGGAGTTCGTCTTGCGTCTATTACTATTTCCGTTAAATCATCTAGCCATTCCTCGCCATATTCGACCGAATCAGGTCCTTTCTTAGCTCCTACAACACGTATTCCGTATTCTTTTTGTTCAGCGATACTCTTCGGCTCTGCACTATCTGATACTGTGGTTGTTCGCCCATAACCTTTATCTTTAATCCAGTTTGCTGTACGTCTGTTGCTAAGTTTAACGCCATAAAACTCATCCATCGCATAAATTGTTTGTTTCTTTTTGTCGTAATGCCATCGAACAAAAGAATAAGGATCTGTTGCGTAACCATAGTCTTGTCCTTGACGTATATTATCAAAGGCATTATATTCTTCATCTGTAATTCTTCTGAAATTCAAGTTATCAAATGGAACAACTCCACTGCCAATAGCTTTACCTAGATACTCCCAGTCATATCTTTGCTCGCTTCTTTCTTTAGTTGCCGCTGCTTCTTCTGCGAATTGTTTAGAAATAAAAGGATTGTCTAAGTAAGTTGAATGATGAACATAGGTATTATCTGGCTGAAATTGTGTTTCATATTTCTTATTTACCCACGATTGTTTTCTTTTTGGTGGGTTGTATGAATAAAAGAATTTATAGAAAAGACCATTTCCTAATTCTCCACGTAATAACGAGTTCGTAATGGTTGTTACTTCATCTTCTGTTTTGAATTCTGCTAACTCTTCAATCCACGCAATAGCAAACGGAAAATTAGAAGCTTTCAAAGATTTTATACGTTCTGGATCTTGCGCACCACGAAAAACAATATAATTACCTCTTGGAATATAGGTAATTCGCATAGGTGATTTATTTACTTTAAATAAATGGGTTACTTGTTGCTCGTTAATTGCCCATTTCATTTGCTCAAATATAGATAGCTCAATCGTTTTGTCAATCTTACGAACACCAACTGCATTCAATGGGTATCTCATCAACATTTGAACAATGATGTGTGCAATATCAGATGATTTACCTGAGCCTCGTCCACCTTTACAAACGACATTTAATATATTAGGGCTCATTGCCGCCTTCCAAACTGAACGAAAAGCTTGTGGTATAAGTTCTGATAGTTTAAGTTTCATCTTCTTCACCTATGTCATCTATGAATGTAACAGCGCCTGTTATATCGACTTCTTGTTTATCAGTCCACATTGCATATCGCTTTCCTATAAGTTCAGCAGCAGACTTTCTCGCTTGTGCATTTGGTGTTACATTAACCACCTTTTGATATCCGTCTCCATCTAATAAAGGAATCGGCTCGTGCGTTTCTCCACGCATAACAGAAGTGAGAAACTCCATAACTTCTTGCTGAGTTGCAACCTTCTCTGATTTGATTTCTTCTAACCGTTCTTCTATATACGCTTTAATGCTCACATTTGCAACCAGTTTGTGTGCATTGCCTCTTGCATATGATTTACTATATCCTGCTTTAATAGCCGCCTGTTCAGTGTTTCCTATGATGATATACTCATCAGCGAATTTTTGTTGTTTTAATGTTAACTTCTTCTTCCTCATGGCATATCACCACCTCCTGTATTTTATAATTAAAATTAGCGCGACATTTATCCATTATTTCATCGACTTTATTTTTAATATTTCGCTTAGTATATATAATCTAATAAGAGTTAAAGAATCGACCTACGGTCTAAAATCACTAATTCATACTAATATAGAGCTCTTACTAAAGGGCCTCTTACTAATCATTGGCAAAACCGTTACAAAACCGTGACAAGCTTTTTATTTATTTTTTTATCAGCGCGATTTAAATAGGTTCTGACAGTGTCTTCCGACACTTTTAATTCTTCACCGATTTCGCGCATTGTTAATGCATAAGCATTGTAAAGCACATAACATTGTCTTTCTCTTGCAGATAAAATCATTAAAATATCAATAATTGCTTTTTTTTCATCATCAGGCAACTCTTCTTTAGGTTGCAACTCTAAACTAGGGAATAGATCCATATCCATGTAAACCTGGTGCTGATAAACAGAACGCCTATCGTTACCGCGTAACGCTCCAGGCTCTTTACCGATTTTTAACCAATTTAAACTAAACGTCATGTCGCTTATCATGCCGTTTATTAGCGTTTTGTCGCTTAAATCTCTTTCTGTCGTACCTAATTCTTCACGCATACGATTTAAATCACGTCTACCCTCTTCATATTCAGTGATTAGCGTATCTGCCCACATTTCAGCTACCATTAGAAACCAGCCCCAATTTTTGAAAGGTACTTGTAATAGTTGCTAGCTATGACAGGTTTTAAAACACCCGTCTTTTTCCCTCTTCTGCGTGGATGGATAACGTGTTTTATAATGTATTTTGGTTGCTTTTTCATATTATTACTCCCCCTTTTAAATATAAAAAAAGGACACAAACTAAGCGTATTCGCTCAATTCGTGCCCCTGAATTGTTTTCATAGAGCTTTTATTCTATTTTTCCATATCTCCAATTAATCTGCGTTTTGTTTTATTATTTCTTCTTCCGTCCTCTTGTTTTCGTAACACCAATAAACAAATTTTGTGAACTCACTTACTTCTAATCCATTCAGTTCAGCAAGATATTTGACAACACCTTTAAAGTTTTCTTGAATATCAAAGGATTGTTCTTTAATCCATTCAAAAGGGTTTTTGTTGCTTTTTGTTTGGTTTAATCTTTCATTTAACGGAATCATATTTCCTTTGTAAGTGCCCCCATGTCCTGTTTCGATAGCAATGAAATGGTCCATGTTTAAGTTTTTCTTCTCTCTCGACAAACTGCACTTACCTCCGAATTGTTCCATTACTTCGTAATAATGCTCTTCATTCCATTCGCTTTTTAACCCTTTCCTTTCAGCGAAGTAAGTGTGATTTTTTAACTTGTACAAAATCTCGTTTTCTTTATCCCATTTTCTTTTATACTCTCTAACTTTCGTTTTATTTTCTTGCCTATATTTCCTTTTGTATTCTAAATAACTTTCTGTTCCACTTCTTTTTCTCAAACGCTCCCTCTCACGTTCCACATTTTTCCAATAATACTCTTTGTTTTTTATCCTTCCATGTTCGCTATTTCTGTACTTTCTTTTATATTCCTTTCTGCATTCCCTGCATTGACTTTCATGTCCATCTTTTCTATTTTTATTTTTATTAAATTCATCTAAATTCTTTGTTTCTTCGCATTTCGAGCATTTCTTTTTCATTGATTTGTCCCCTCACCTCTTCGTATAACTAACTTCATAATGTGTTGGCTTTCCGTTTTGCCATGTAATCTCCTGCTTCCCAAAACCATCACCTGGTGTGTCTACTTTTTCGCATTTGCCATTCTTAACAATATAAACTGCATTTTCTTTAAGATTAATTTCTTTTCCCACAGGACCCCTCCTTGTGATTTGTGCTATAATGCCTTGAGCAAAATAACCTCGAATCTCCCACTTTGACTAAGTTTTAATCCATTTATTTCATTGCTTTAAACATAAAAGGTATCGCTATAATTATTAATAATATCCTGCCGATTAAGTTATTAGGTTCAATCCCTAGTTCATAGTTAAGTTCAGTTTCAATTAAATCTGATTTGTTTATTGCAGTTACAGTTCCGTCGTCATTCATTTTGCTAAGATAAAGACCATGATCGTACCATTCTTCTATATTTACCGGCTTCATTTGATCACTTCTTTCACACATATATTTGTAATACCACTAACGCTAAGACTGATGTACAGAAAGCGACCGTTAAATTAAGTCGCTCATTATTATCTTTTGTGGCCACAATTCCTATCGCCATTAAAATCGTTATTATAATTAAAATTACTTTTATAGTTGTTAGCATAATTTGCTCCTTTAATCGTCTTTTTTAGACATTTCCATTATTAAATTAATATATCCTATTGATGATTTTAATGATTCTTCTTCACTAAACCCTTGCTTAATACATTCGTCATAATATGACTTTTGCTGTTCTACCAGTGGCTTAATAATCACTTTCATTCCTTCAAACGCTTGTTCTAATTTATATAATTCAAAACCGTTCATTTGATTACCTCCTTCTATTCATATTTTTTAGCGTTTTCCAATTCCTTTTCAGACTTCTCGAACACTTTATTAACTGCTTTATTTGCTCTTTCCAGCTCTTTTTCAAGGTGCTTGATGTGTTCTTTGGAATCTTTATTATCATCAGCCTGTGCTTCTAATTCGTCTATTCTGTCTTGTTTCTTTTTGATTTCTTTCTCTAATTCTTTTTTTGCTTCTTCTGCATTTATTTTACCGTCATTCAGATTGTCCATAATACTCATAATTGATTCAATGTTGTCTTTTGTGTCTTCTGCTTGTTGTTCACCTTCGAAGTTTAACCAGTTTTCAGCAGCAAATACACCAGCACCGAAAGATAATAAAATTACACCTGCAATTGATATTGATAATAATGTTTTTTTCAATGTGATCTCTCCCTTTTATTTAACTAAATCCTCTTGCTTAATATAAACGCCATTCACTAGCTCACCCTTACGATTCGATATCTTGTTATAAGCTAACTCTAAACATTCGTTTAAGTCGATATCCTGCTGTTGTGCGAATATAATCAATGTGATTAATACATCGCCTAGCTCAAGTTTTAATTCTTCTGGTTGGTCTTTTAAGTAAGATTGTATAACCTCGCCGAATTCTTCCTGAGCCTTTAATAGTTGCTTATCAGAATTACTCTTGTGTAACTCTCTGTCTTGTGACCACCGTTCTACTTTTTTTATTAGTGTGTTCATTTCATCACTCTCCTATATACATTTGCTCGATTACTTTCGTGTAATCTTGATAACTGAACCAGTAAGGCTTTGTTGTCACTCTGTTAAACTGTGTGGTAGTCAAGACAGCTTTAACTACGTTGTCTTTAAATACCACACTCTCAATTGAGATTATTTTATGTTTGGATAGTTCTGTGAAGCTGTTATTATGCATATCATTTACCTTGCCTATTCGCTTTATTAAATTGTTTCCATTCATCTTTATCAGGACTAGGATTTCTCAACTCGTTTTTACACTTTAATAAATCTTTACCTAATTTACCTGAACGTCTTTCTAATCTTTTAACTCGTTTAATCAATATATCGTTATGATTTTTCAAGTCGCTGATTTCTTTTTGTGCGTTTCCGTAAGCAGCATGTAAAGTTTCGAGTTCGTCATTTGTTAAGAGGTTATTTTCAATTATCTTGCGCTTTGCAAGTTCTCTAATCCTGTCACTCATTTCGTTTTCAATCACTTCTAGTAGTCTCTCGAGTTTACCTATCCTCACACCGTCCGCCACCCTTCACATTATTTATTCAGGTAATACAAAATTATCTTTTATATAAATCATCATTTCTAATTCATTTTGCACTATTGCTATACCACCAACTGGCTCACCGTCTTTGATTGCCTGAATGTGAATACCTAACATATCTTTCCAATAGTCAACTTTATCTACTTTTATTTTAGACATATATCCTCCGCCACCCCTCATTACTCATTTTCTTAATCTCCTTAAAATCAAACTGATCATATACATATACTTTATGATGTGTGTCTTTGCAGATTTTATAGAATAAGCAGTAGTTCATTAATTGGATTCTCCATCATTTTTTGGGGCAGTCCACTTATCTTTATTATTTTTCATTTCATCGGTGTAAACTTTCATTTTATCGGTATCAATAACACTGCCGACTTTAACAAGTTTGTGTTTTCCGTCATTGTAGAATTCGCTTAAAGTGCCATCAAATCCCCTTACATAAATAAATTTATTTGTTTTTCTTAAAAATATTGATTTTCTGTAAGGATTGATTTCGCTTGTATATCCATTTTCCAGTATGTCGCCAAATTTAAAATTCATTTCATCACCTCTCATAATTTAGCAAGTAAGCAACCAGTATGAGTATGTTTAAACTGATTGCTGTTGCTAGTGTGTTAATCATTTCTCATGCCTAATTCGACCATCAAATCCCTTATGTCGCAACTTAAATCAAATGCCGTTCTGCTAATGATTCTTTCTCTCGAGAACCCTTGTATGATGTTTGCTTCCTTTCTAAAATCGCGTAGCTTTGATTGTGTTTTAAAGTATTGCCCTCGATAGTTATTTAACTCTTTTTCTAACCTATCTATATGTTCTTCTAAATAACAAACCCGTCTTACTTTGTACTCTTTTTCTAAATATTCCACACGTTCAGCTTGTTCGATAAGTATCACAGCTAAATCAATAGGTAAACTAACATTATAATTAGAATTGTTTAATCCTTTTGCAATGACAGTTTCTCTCTTTATCACTTCGATTGCATGGTTTATTTCCAACCGCTCTTTACTAATCTGAATCATCCCCAATTGTTTTATATGGTACAACTGCTCCTTTTTTGATAGCTTCGCCTATATTTTCTTCATCATATCTAACGTCTTCAAATTCATACCACCACCCATTGAGTATGGCTACATACATTATTTCTTCGTGTGTCCTTTTCTCTAAGCCATCTAAATACGGAACTCTATTAACCCTTATATCTATCCATTCGGCATTTTGACAACTATTAGCAGAAATAAAAGCTTTCTTTTTCGCTTCATTTGCTGTTGTTGCAAAAACGACATCTTGATAACCTTCATGATTATATTCGTCATATACTTTATATGCTTTCATCTGATTAACACCTTTTCATCACCAGTTTTTATTTTTCTTCTAGGTGTTCCGTTTCCGTCAAGTCCTCTTATAATATTTCTTAACTCTCCTTCTTTTAATTTTCTGTTTTTTAATTCTATTACTTTCGACCAATTGATTCTTGTAACTAATTCACCATGATTGTAGATTTCTAGCCACCTGTTACGAAACATTGACGGATTACGCGATACAAAATCAAACATTCTATTCACGTGTTTGTAGTGTCTTACGACTTTTGGTTTTTCGTTTAATCGAGTAATATGCCATTTGAATCTACTCATTCCTCACCCACCACTTCTACTTTGAGAAAATCAAAGTTTTTAGAAATGTTTTGCCAACCAAAATTACGAATCGAATCGAGACCAAACTTTTTAATCATGTGTTTATCATAGTTTTTCATGTCTTGTATCTGCTCTTCTTTATCCCATATGATTTCAGCCCTGTTTACATTTGCTGTTAAAAAATCAGTTGCTTCATTGTCGCAAAGATAATAAGGTCGTCCGTCCAAATCTTCACTCGAAACTTCCTCTTTTAATCGTAAAACCCATGCATCCCTTTTCATTCCGCACTCTCCTTCATCATCTGCTGATTCCAATTCCAAATGCGATCTTGCATATCCTGATTGTCTTCTTGGAGTAAGTCATTACTACCTTCCAAATATTCGATTTCGTTAATGTATTTAGCGTTTTCTTTATTTAAGTGGTTATTCTCTATGGATAAAATTAAAACAGCTACAATTAAAGATATGGAACAAATAGAGACTATTATAATTAACCACTTTTCTAACTTACTCACTTAAACCTCCCCCATTTCCTCTGCAGCTCTTTCTCTTCTTCGTCTGTGATATCCAACCTGATGTTAAATGCTTCATATAGCTTATCCATCGTCTTTTTCCCTACGCCTTCCATTTTGCTGAATCGGTCAATGGAATCTGTTATTCTGTATGTTGTTTTAGCTATACCTTTCATTTCGCCTTCTTCCAATCCGCGTAAATAAACGGGATTAGGTTTCTTTTTGTTGCGCTTCTTAGACAATTAGATCACTCCTTTAGAGAATCTAAAATTTAAGGGTTTATTAGCTGCTTGATTCATAGTCCAGCCTCTTCTAATTCTTGCCATGAATGTACCTGTTTCAACTCCGTTTGAATTTGCCAACAACAACTTTTCTTTAAATAACTCTTCATTTCCTTTGTGTATTTCTAAGCCGAATAATTTAGAGTCAAATCTAACTAACGAAATACCTGCTTTAGTTATCTCTGGGTTAGTTGAAAAGTAATTACCTTTATTCATCAAGGCAAGTTCGCCGCGCGTTAACAACTCTAGGTTATCCAACTTGACGTTTTCTTTATTCGTATCAAGAAAAACAATTACATGATTTTCGGGTACTTTACCATG
>Ga0079226_10000817_pt1 | contig 22976 bp, 19 predicted proteins | sample Poulit2014_FD_76345 | JGI IMG/M metagenome (GOLD analysis project Ga0079226, IMG submission 76345) | Agricultural soil microbial communities from Georgia to study Nitrogen management - Poultry litter 2014 | ecosystem: Environmental > Terrestrial > Soil > Agricultural land | place: USA: Georgia...
AAAAATGCTTCCATTAGTAAGCAGGCTGCCGAACAGAGACGCAATCTCATTCAAAATTGCCGGCTTTTTTGAGAAATTGGGTGATGCTGTACATCCGGGCAATACAGCAACGCTTTATTTGGAGGAACTGGAAGAGCTGCGCCGAACGTTCGACCGGGAAGAATTGCCGAAAACGCGGGAAGCGTTTGAAACACGAGCTAACCTATTCCGTCTGCTGCATGAAATAGAAGATTACCTGCTGCTGAAGAAAAAATTTAAAAAAAGTGATGTACCCGAAAAAACACGTAAGAAAAAAAGACCGGAATAATATGCTCTCCAGTCTTTTCAGTCCGTCAACATGAAATTGGTTTTCAGCTGAATGCAGATATCTGACTCTAATCATATAAACATTGACAGTCCCATTGTCAATGTCGAAAGGATCATTGCCAAGATCATAATATATATGACTACTTTTATTCTGCGTTCACGTTTAGATTTTTTTCTGGCAGCCAATTCTATTCCTCCTTACGTCCTTTTCCTGACTTGTATTTTACCGTTAATTATGGAACTGGACAAGTGTCATCATAAGATAAATTATTAAGAATTAGAAAACAGGGGGGTTCAGTTTATGAGTGATTATGAATTTCAGTCTAAAAAAGAAGCCTGGGAAGCAACTGTTGACAAAACATTGGAACGATTTCCGGAAAGGAAAAACCCGTTCACAACGTCATCTGATCTGGAGGTTGATCGGCTGTATTACCCAAGCCGTGATGGAGAATATGAGGAAAAATTGGGCTATCCTGGTGAATATCCTTATACCCGCGGGATCCAGCCAACCATGTATCGGAGCCGGTTATGGACGATGCGCCAGTATGCCGGATTCGGATCTGCTGAAGAAACCAATAAACGATTCCGCTATTTGCTTGATCAGGGACAGACGGGTTTGTCGGTCGCTTTTGATTTGCCGACACAAATTGGATATGATTCCGACGATGTCATGGCTGAGGGGGAAGTCGGCAAAGTTGGGGTTGCGATTGATTCATTACATGATATGGAACAATTGCTTGATCAGATACCACTTGACAAAGTCAGTACATCCATGACCATCAATGCGCCGGCGTCTGTTCTCTTATGCATGTATCTTGCAGTCGGCGAAAAACAGGGCGTTCCACTGGAAAAGCTGACCGGCACCATCCAAAATGATATTTTGAAAGAATATATTGCGCGCGGTACATACATTTTCCCACCAAAGCCATCGATGCGGTTAATTACCAACATATTTGAGTATTGCCGGCAATATGTACCGAAATTCAATACAATCAGTATTTCGGGATATCATATTCGTGAGGCGGGCTCAACAGCTGTACAGGAAGTGGCGTTCACCCTTGCAGATGGAATGGCATATGTTGATGCTGCACTGGAAGCAGGCCTTGACATTGATGCCTTCGCGCCAAGACTGGCTTTTTTCTTCAATGCCCACAACAATTTTTTTGAGGAAGTGGCTAAATTCCGTGCAGCCAGACGCATATGGGCAAAGATCATGAAGGAACATTATCAGGCAAAAAATCCAAAAAGCTGGAAATTACGGTTTCATACGCAAACAGGCGGATCGACACTGACCGCACAGCAGCCTGATAATAATGTTGTCCGGGTTACAATGCAGGCACTCGCAGCTGTACTTGGCGGTACTCAAAGTTTGCACACGAATTCACGTGATGAAGCTTTGTCCCTGCCAACTGAAGAATCGGCCCGCATCGCACTTCGGACGCAGCAGATCATTGCTCATGAGAGCGGTGTGGCAGACACGGTTGATCCGTTAGGCGGTTCGTATTACGTTGAGTCGCTAACCGATAAGATTGAGGAAGAAGTGAATAAATATCTGGAACGAATTGATGAAATCGGTGGTGCGGTCAAGGCTGTAGAAGAGGGATATATGCAGCGGGAAATTCAGCTTACTGCGTACGAAACACAAAAGAAAATCGAAAATGAAGAAGAAATAATTGTCGGTTTAAATCAATATAAGCTTGATGAGGAAGTCGATCCGGAATTGCTGAAAGTTGATGAAGCACTGGAAGCAGCCCAAATTGATGCGCTGGAAACTGTGCGCAGTGAACGTAATCAGGAATCAGTTGACTTTAAGCTCAACGCATTACGCGAGCAGGCTAAACATCCGGATGTAAATCTGATACCGTATATTTTGGATGCCGTGAAGGTTTATGCGACCGTCGGTGAAATTTGCAATGTATTGCGTGATGAATTCGGTGAGTATACAGGTATGTAAAATACTTGTATCATCAAGGAACAAACTGGAAGAAAAGGTTAAATTATTTTTTATACGTTTTTAAATATTTAAAATGGGGGGAAATAACATGGGGAAAATACGCGTACTGATCGCAAAGCCCGGTTTGGATGGGCATGACCGGGGTGCATTGGTCATTGCCCAGGCTTTACGTGATCACGGTATGGAAGTGATCTACACTGGATTGCGGCAATCACCGGTACAAATTGCACAAGCTGCCATTCAGGAAGATGTGGATGTTATCGGATTATCATCGCTTTCCGGGGCGCACAAAACCTTATTTCCAAAAGTCATTGAAGCCCTGAAAGAACGGCATGCAGCCGACATTCCAGTGGTTGGCGGGGGCGTTATCCCTGCTGAAGACATTCCGTATTTAATGGAGCATGGGGTTCAGAGAATATTCACGAGCGGATCTTCAACTGAGGCACTGGCCACTTATATTAAGCAATTGGTGAATCCGGAAGCAGAAAAACTGAAAGCACCGGAAAAAATTGCTCATATCGGCATTGCGGTGAAGCAAATTGACCAGGCATTATCCTTTTATACGGATACCCTCGGACTGGAGCTGGAAGGTATTGAGACAATTGAGACAGAAGGCGTTAAGACAGCTTTTTTGAAAATTGGCTCATCCAGAATCGAGCTGCTTGAGCCATTGACCACCGAATCCCCGATTTATCGTTTTTTGAATAAAAGAGGTGAAGGCATTCATCATATCGCTCTTGAGGCAGATGAGCTTGATGAACGCCTGAACACTTTGAAATCAGAAGGGATTCCATTGATCAATGAAGAGCCAAAGCAAGGCGCCCATGACAGCCAGGTTGCTTTTATCCACCCAAAGGCCGCAAATGGTGTTCTGTTTGAATTGTGTCAGCATCCTAAAGGAAGTGAAGCATAATGGATATTTTCGACAAGATCAACGAATTATATGATAAACGCCGGCAGGTCGAGCTTGGCGGCGGTGATGAACGGATTGACAAGCAGCACGCCAAAGGCAAATTGACAGCACGCGAGCGGATTGATTACTTGCTTGATGACGGTTCGTTTGTAGAATTAAACCCATTTATCGAGCACCGCGAGACTGACTTTGGTATGAATAACAATCATGCCAATGGAGAAGGTGTCGTTACTGGCTATGGAAAAATAAATGGACGGGCTGTTTATTTATTTGCACAGGATTTTACCGTTTATGGCGGTGCCCTTGGTGAGATGCACGGAAAGAAGATTGCGGCTGCTATGGATCTAGCCGCCAAAACCGGCACGCCTTTTATCGGATTGAATGATTCAGGTGGTGCCCGAATTCAGGAAGGTGTCTCATCTCTTGATGGATACGGGCAGGTATTTTACCGCAATTCAATTTATTCGGGGGTCATCCCGCAGATCTCGGTTATCATGGGGCCGAGTGCGGGCGGTGCCGTTTACTCACCAGCCATTACCGATTTTGTCATCATGGTTGAAAAAACCTCGCAAATGTTCATTACCGGGCCAAAGGTAATTGAAACGGTGACCGGCGAACAGATTTCTACCGAGGAACTGGGTGGTGCCGATGTCCACAATGCCAAAAGCGGCAATGCCCATATCAAGGCGGCCAGTGAAGAAGAAGCGCTTGATGCCGTAAGAGACCTTATCAATTATTTACCGGCCAATAATCGGGAAAATCCGCCAGTGAAAACGTTTGAATTGAATGATGAAACACGCCCTGATCTGACCGATATCGTCCCATTTGATGCGACACGGCCCTATGATGTTAAGTCTGTCATCGAGCAAGTGGTTGACCCAGGAAGTTTTTACGAGTTACATAAAGGCTTTGCTAAAAATGTTGTCGTCGGGTTTGCACGTATTAATGGGGAACCTGCAGGATTTGTGTGCAATCAGCCGAAATATCTCGCAGGGGGGCTTGACATTGATTCAAGTGATAAAGCATCCCGGTTTATCCGTTTTTGTGATTCGTTTAACATACCACTGATTACGTTTGAAGATGTTACCGGCTTTTTCCCTGGTGTGAAACAGGAACATGGCGGGATCATCCGCCATGGCGCTAAAATATTGTACGCATATTCCGAAGCAACGGTTCCGAAAATAACGGTGATTACCCGTAAAGCATATGGTGGGGCATATGTAGCCCTGAACAGTAAATCAATCGGCGCTGATTTGGTATATGCCTGGCCAAATGCTGAAATTGCCGTTATGGGTCCTGATGGGGCTGCCAATATTATTTTTGCCAAAGAAATTGCTGAAAGTGACAATCCGGAAGCGACACGCCGGGAAAAAATCAGCACATACCGTGAGAAGTTTGCCAATCCTTATGTGGCAGCAGGACTTGGCATGATCGACGACATCATCGATCCGCGCGAAACACGAGTGAAGCTGATTCAAGCACTGGAAATGCTTCACCATAAAGAAGAGGATAGGCCCAAGAAGAAACATGGCAATATACCTTTGTAAACAATTCAGGAGGCACAGATTATGATTTCTATCGATCAAGACAGGCTAATAAACGAATTTTTCGAACTGGTTCAAATTGATTCGGAAACCGGCTTTGAAAGTGAAATAGCAGAAGTCCTGACTAAAAAATTTACAGATTTGGGTCTGGAGGTAAAAGAAGATGATAGTAAAGAGAAAACAGGTCACGGCGCCGGGAATTTAATTTGTACATTAAAAGGTAACAAAGAAGGCGCTGATCCGATTTATTTCACCTCGCATATGGATACCGTGATCCCTGGCAATGGGATTAAACCATCTATCAAAGATGGTTATATCGTCTCCGATGGCACAACGATCCTGGGTGCAGATGACAAAGCGGGGCTTGCTGCCATTTTGGAAACCATTCGCACATTAATTGACCAGGATGTAAAGCATGGGGATATCCAATTTGTCATTACCGTCGGGGAAGAATCCGGATTGGTTGGCGCCAAATCCCTAGATGGTTCACTTATCAATGCAAAGTACGGCTATGCGATTGACAGCAATGGCACTGTTGGCGATATCATTGTGGCAGCACCGACACAGGCCAAACTGAATGCGGTTATGAAAGGAAAAACGGCACATGCCGGGCTGGCACCCGAAAAAGGTGTGTCAGCGATAACACTCGCCGCAAAAGCGATTGCCAGAATGCCGCTTGGACGGATTGATGATGAAACGACAGCCAATATCGGCCGGTTTGAAGGCGGTAAACAAACAAATATTGTAGCAGACCGGGTGGACATATTGGCTGAAGCCCGTTCGCTCATCCCGGAAAAACTGGAAAAACAGGTAGCGGAAATGAAGCATGCTTTTGAAAGTGCTGCCAACGAATATGGCGGCAGTGCAGAAGTAGATGTTCAAATCATGTATCCGGGTTTCCATCAGGAAGCGGATGATGAGGTTGTGGAAGTTGCACGAGCTGCAGCCAAATCAATCGGTCGTGAAAGCAATTTGCAAAAAAGTGGCGGCGGCAGTGATGCAAACGTCATTTCAGGTTTAGGCATTCCAACCGTTAATCTGGCTGTCGGTTATGAAGAAATCCATACAACGAATGAGCGGATCCCGGTTGATGAACTAGTGAAAATTACCGAACTTGTGACGGCCATTGTTCAGGAAGCAGCAGACCGGTCATAGCTGCCGGCTGATCTGAATACACGTGCTTGGGAGGCACATCCCGGGCACGTTTGTTTTTGAAATACGTCCCGGTACTGGTGTAAAACATGTTAAAATAACTAATAGAATCATAACTTAAGAGGGGAGGAAAACCCTACATGAATGATGGATTAAACAGGCCAAAAGGATTCGGGGAAATCCTTGATGCTGCCTTTTCGTTATGTAAACAGTACTTTTCGAAATTTTTTCTGATTGTACTCGTTATCATCGGTCCCCTTTATTTACTGCAATCAATGATTTTATTATTGACCGGGACCAGTTTTTTCAGAGAAGCTGCCAGTGGTGATAATTGGTTGAATCAAACGCTGAATAGTTTTGAGGCAACTGCCAATACCACCCTGGCCGAAGACTTGGCAAATATCGGCGTGGGACTTTTATCATTTATTTTCATACCGATTGCTCAAGCAGCCATCCTATTGGCTGTTCAACGTTTAAAAAATCAGGATGAATTTAATGTCGGCAGCGTGATTAAACAGGCTTTTTCAAAATTTTGGCTCATATTGGGCGGGAGTATTATTTTTGAAATCATCTTGTTTGCAATGATTTTTATCCCAACGATTGTCATTACGATTATCGGCATTATGAGTATTGTTGCGGATCCGCTCTCTGGAATAATCGGCATGGTTATTCTGATGCTCGGTGTCGGTTTGACGGCAGCATATTTCCTGACGCGCTGGAGTTTTTATCTCGGTACGGCAGTGTTCGAAAATAATATACCGGGCCTGGCAAGAAGCTGGCATTTAACCCGCCATAACAGCTGGAAAGTATTCGGGATATATATCGTATTTTTCCTTATATTTCTGGCTGTCAGTCTTGCCATTGAATCTATTTTTATCGCATTATTGGGTAACAGTGTTCTCTATTCAATTATTGTGAACCTGGTTACGTTATTGACCACAATGATATTTATGGTCGGTTATGCCATTATTTATTTCGACTTAAAAATCCGGCAGGGCGGAGACGACTTAAAGGAAATGATTGATGACTATCAAAATGCAGACATTGAAAAGTAGTGGAGATGTGTTCTCCCAAGCTGGGTGGTGATGATGATCGCGGCTGTGGATAAAGCAAGGGATCAACTGCAGACAATTTTAGATCAAAACGAATATCAAATCTACTACGAGGATAACCGAAATTTTCTCGAAGTTTGGTGGGACCGTCTGACAAACTGGATTGGCGAGCAATTAGCCAGGTTATTTTCCGGATTGGACCCGTCAAGCGGTTTTGCCGACCTCGTACTGGTTGTCATCATTGCAGCTGTCCTCATTCTCATCGGGATTGTCGTATTCCAGCGTGTCCGTCATGGACGCAGAAACCGCGGTTTTACCACCTATAAGCCACTTAAGTCGTTGAATGAAACAAAATGGACGTTTACAGATCATCTTGAGGCAGCACAGCACCAGGAAGAATCCAAAAATTACACAGATGCTGTACGGCATATGTTCCTGGCACTTATGCTTTATTTTGATGAGCAGGAATGGGTAAGGATGCGGAGTTGGAAAACAAACTGGGAATATTATGCGGAGCTCGAACACGTCAATAAGGAACTTGCCGAATCATTTTATCAGCTCGCATCGGTTTTTGATCAGGTTGTTTATGGTGAACAGGTCCTGATGAAAGATGACTATACCTATTATCATAATGAGGCGATGAAATGGCTTCATGATGAAACCCGGGAAGTTTTCGGTGACGATTGAGGGGGGGGACAGCAAGCTTGCAGACATCCATAACGGGCAGAAGAACACTGATTTGGCTGGTTGTTGTGCTTCTGTTATTTATTGGTATCAGTTTCATAGTCGCATCGGATAATCCTGAAACGTTTCCCGACTTTGTTTCGGAGTCCCCTTCGCCTACAGGTGTGAAAGCATTTTATACATATTTGGGTGATCAAAACAGTCCTGTTGAGCGATGGAACCATTCACCTGAATTGTTGACTGCAGAGGACGATAATCAGCTGCTAATTATGGTCGGACCGTCTTTTACCCCTGACACGAGGGGAATGGAAGAATATGTGTCTTTTATGGCATCCGGCAACACGATTTTGCTTTTGAAAACAAACCCGGACGGGATGTTTGATGTGGAAACGGCCCCGGCAGCGGCTGATTCTGGTCATGTAATGAAAGCGAATGGCAATGCGTATGAAGCAGACATTCATTCGACATTTCGCATCAATCCAAAGCCCCAAGATAACGTCTTATTGCATGACAATGCCGGTGCCATAGCGGTGGAAAGGACTTATAAAAAAGGAAAGCTGATAACGGCGGTGGCACCGGAGTGGCTGACGAACAAGCATATTTTAAAGAAAGATCATTTGGAATTGGTTCTTTCGCTCATACAGAAGGGACATACTGGAAGGGGAACCATTTATTTTGACGAATACGTGCATGGATCTGAAAATGCACCGGACATAACGTCTCTTTATCCGGACTGGCTGCTTGTACTGGGACTGCAGGCAATTTTGTTTGCTGGCTTTTGGCTGTGGCATGAGGGGAAACGCTTTGGGCCTGTCATGGTACCAAGGGAAGAATCAGTCCGTTTCAGTGATGAGCGTATCAGGGCCCTGGCGGCATGGTATCAAAGAGGTAACAGATATGCTGATGCATTGCGGGTTCAGACTGATTACTTGAAACGGTTGCTGCAGGAACGTTGGGGAATTCCATATTACAAAGACTGGCCGGATATAGCAGAACAGCTTGAACGAAAAATGACATCTGACCAGAAATTGGACACATTCCTCAATGAACTGACCCATGTATTGAATCAGGAGAATATGAGCAAAAAATCATTCGTGGCATGGTCGAAGAAGATAGATAGGCTTCGAAAAGAGGTGGAGAAAGAATGAGAAACGAACTTTTACGGCTAATGGAAAATTATGAAGAGCGGATTTTCGGACAGTCTATGAATCTGAAACTCTTGTTATCTGCTGTTTTGGCAGATGGTCATGTATTAATCGAAGGTGTACCCGGAACAGGAAAAACCAAGATGGTGCGGACACTGGCGGAATTGCTGAGTGGAACATTTAACCGGATTCAATTCACGCCGGACTTGCTTCCGAGTGATATGACAGGAAGTATGATTTTCAATATGCAGGAAAGTAACTTTCAAACGATAAAAGGCCCGATTTTTTCAAATATCCTTTTGGCAGATGAGATTAACCGGACACCGGCGAAAACACAGGCTGCTTTATTGGAGGCGATGGAAGAAAAACAAGTGACGATTCAGGGGGTGACTTATCCATTATCGGAAGTCTTTTTTGTAGTGGCTACCCAGAATCCGATCGAATTCGAAGGGACCTATCCATTACCCGAAGCCCAGCAAGACCGATTTTTATTGAAGCTGAACATCGATTTCCCTTCATCTGAAGAAGAAACGAATGTATTAAAACAGGTGATGGCAAACGGAAATGCTCAAGCAGCGATAGAGGCGGCAATGGATATGGACACCTTTATAGCCATTCGTCAGGAAGTGGCAGCGATAACATTAAATGATGATATTTTAGATTACATTATGCAGATTGTAAGACGGACAAGAGAGATGGAGGCTGTCCGCTTCGGGGCTAGTACGCGGGCGGCGATTGCCATTGCCAAAGCAGCCAGAAGCTGGGCCTATTTAACAAATCGGGATTATGTCACGCCTGATGATGTTAAAATGGTTACCAAGCCAGCATTAAGGCATCGTCTGCAATTAGCACCGCATATGGAATTGGAGGGAGTGGGCCTGGATGAGGTCATTGAAGAACTTGTGGGATCGATTGCTGTTCCGCGATAGAGGCATTTTCCCGGCAAAACGGCTGCTTGTTTTGTTTCTCATTTTTTCCTTTGGTGTCATTGCCCTGGCCGCTTTTTCATCCGTGTCGTGGTCGTGGATCTTTGTTATGAATGGCTTTCTTTTATTGATCAGTCTGTTGGATTTGGGTTTATCACCGAGGCGAAAAGATCTGACCTTTAAACGTGAGATGCCTGGTGAATTGGAGCGAGGCATGACGTATTCTGTTCAAGTTGAAGCTGTTAATGCTTCGGACAAATCCTGCGCCGTACAACTAATTGATGGGGTGCCACAATCATTCCGGACCTTTTTTCCATTGCAGGGGACGGTTAAAGCGCGGGAAACTGCTGTGTTGTCCTATCAGGTTATCGCTCCGATAAGGGGGGCATATGATTTTGGCAGACTTTATATTCGCTTCAGAAGCACGCTTGGACTATGGCAAAAACAAATGACGCGCAGCTTGAAGCAATCGGTAAAAGTGATGCCTGATTTAACGGAAGTCAAGCAATACCTGGAAAGTCCGCAGCGTTTTTTACTTTATGAAGGTACAAAAATCCGCAGACAGCGTGCTGAAACAGGCGAGTTCGCCCAAATCCGTCATTATGCTGTTGGTGATGATCCGCGAAAAATCAACTGGCGCCAGACAGCCAAACAGCAGGAAATCATGACTAATGAGTACGAACCGGAGCACGGAAAATATGTCACGATCTTAATCGATTGCGGCCGGATGATGGGAGCGGAGCTAAAAAAGGGGAACAGGCTCGAAAAGGCTTTGGAAGCTGCCCTGACAACAGCTGCTGCGGCACTGAAGAACGGTGATTATGTAGCAGTGCTGGCATTTTCCAAAGATATCAAGCGATTTGTGCCACCTGCCACAGGAATGAATCAATTACGGAAGATATTAGAAGCTATCTATAATATCAATGTCGAAGCAAATGAAGCCAATTATTCTGTCGCGATCAATTATGTGTCAGCCGCTCTGAAGAAAAGGAGTCTGATTCTGCTATTCAGTGATGTTCAGGCATTTCTGCATGCGGAAACGGCACTGCAGCATTTAAAGCGGCTGCGGCAACGGCATTTGTTTATGATGATCGGGATTGAAGACGAAGCGCTTCTGAAAACAGCGGGACAGGAACCGGATAGTGCCAAAACAACCATGATTAAGAGCATTGCTCAGCAGCAAATACATATTAACAAATATGAAAAAGCAAACTGGGAGAAACAGGGGCTCTCCATGGTGGAAGCCAAAGAAGAGCACCTGATATCAGCAGCCGTCTCACAGTATATCCGCGTTATGAATGAAGGGCTGCTTTAGCGTTATTTTTCCGCAGCAGCACTTTTCCGCTTGCTAGATAGGAAACAAAAGCGATGAGTGTTAATACGGCAACTGCATATTTTGCTTCCAGTGAAAGGGAAGCAGGGGTTATGAATCCTTCAATGATACCGGCTATGATAAACAATGGAATGGTTCCCAGCAATAACTGGACAGAACGTTTCGCCTGTCTTTTTAATTGAAAGCCGCGTGAATAGGCTCCGGGCGCAAACAGTTTGTAACCCATCAGCAAACCGGCACCGCCTGCTATGAAAATCGCCATCAGTTCAATGACACCATGTGGCACAATATAAGCCCAAAACGCATAGGAACTGCCGTGGTGCCAGTATAAACCGGCTAATGCGCCTACCATAATACCGTTCGATACCATAATATAGACCGTCAGCAGCCCGAATGTGATGCCTCCCGCAAATGCAAGGAAGGCGACTTGTATATTATTCGTCATGATCGAAGCGGACATGAGTGAAGCATCAATGGCATCATGATTGGCCCCAAGTTGTTCGGGGTTGACCGATTGTGCCACTTGTTCCGGCAGCAGTGAATAAAGGTGAAGCGGGTCGTCAAGTACAGAAAGAAATGCTGCGAGTCCACCGGCTGTAAACAGGACCATGGCCACTATGACCGCCTTCCATTGTTCAAGCAGCAGTCCAATAAAGGTTGTACTGAAAAATGTGCGGATTTGCCGGAAACTGGACACCTGATCTTTGTATAATAGATTGTGCGCTTTGGCAACGAGTTCATTCAAATAACCTGTTACATCTTCATTCGGGAAATAAGTTTGACTGTAGGACAGATGTTGTGCCGCTTTTTGGTAAAGCCGGCTGAATTGGTCAAACTCCTTTCCAGTCAGGTTACGTTTATGTTTACCAAGCTTCGATATGGATTGCTCAAGCTGTTTCCAGTCATCACGGTTTTGTTTGATGAAGTGTCTGATGTTCACGGCCGCACCTTCCTTCACAACGTTATATATTTCTTAATCTATTATAAATTGTCCTGACAGTAATTGAAACCATCAGGGGGTCTGACCCCGTCAAAAAGGAGAAAGTGTTGATGAATCAAGAACAAGTCGCTGTTAAAACACCGGAATTTGTTTCCCTGAATTTTAAATTGGCAGGCCTGGGAAGCAGAGCGGGAGCCATGATTATTGATCAGCTTTTGCTGACGTCGTTTAACATTGTGACAATTCTTCTTTTGGTCTTTGTCATTCAGGCTGATTTTACAGCCTTTTTAACCGGTTCAGCACTCCCATTGGCCATTACGATCCTTCTCATATTTATCGTTTATTGGGGTTATTTTTTTGTATGTGAATATTTTTTCGGTGGTCAAACACTTGGCAAAAAGTTACTTGGCATCAGGGTTATTCAGGACAACGGGCATAGCATCACATTACTTTCCAGTTTGATCCGTAATCTGCTGCGTATCATTGATATGCTTCCGACCGCTTATTTTGTAGGGATTGTCATGGTTTTCTTTCATTCCAGACATAAAAGACTGGGAGATATTGTAGCCGGTACCATCGTTGTGCATGAACGGCAACGAAAGAACATAAGAAAATCCGGTTCGGTTGATAAGGCAATCGAGGCGAGAGGTCTTTCCAAAGAAAGTTTATCTGTTGATGACTGGGCGCTTCGTTCATTCGGGATGAAGGAATGGAAATTGCTCAAAACATACAGTGATAGAGTGATGCAATTGGAACAAGCCGAGCGCATACAATTATCGCGAAACCTTTCGACAGCGTTATTACCGAAAATCGGATTGGAACCGAATGATATGACCGATCAGGAAATTGAAGATACATTGCTCGTTTTGTATCTGATTCTTAAAGATGAATGGGCGTTTGAGTTGTGAACTGAAACCTAATGACTTGGCGGAATCATTTAACAGATATGATATAATAGAATAAATTTGTTTAAAGGGATGACTCGCGATGTCACAATGGTATCCAAAAAAAGGCAGAGTCATTTTTCATGTGGACATGAATTCATTTTACGCTTCCGTTGAAATGGCCTATAACCCTGAGCTGAAAGGTAAACCGCTGGCGATTGCCGGCAATCCGGAAGAGCGGAAAGGGATTGTCGTCACAAGCAGCTATGAGGCAAGAGCCAAAGGCGTTAAAACAACGATGCAATTATGGCAGGCGCGGAGGCTATGCCCGGAATTGATCGTATTACGTCCCAATTTTGACCGGTACCGGGCTGCGTCCAAAGAAATGTTTCAAATGCTTGCAGAGATAACCCCATATGTTGAACCCGTTTCGATTGATGAGGGGTATATGGATGTAACCGGCACTGAACAGCACGGCAGCCCGATTGAGATTGCCCAAAACCTGCAGCAGCGGATCAGCCGCGAATTGGATCTTCCTTGCAGCATCGGTATTGCGCCAAATAAATTTTTGGCAAAAATGGCATCAGACATGAAAAAGCCGATGGGCATCACAATTTTACGGAAACGGGATATCAAAGAAAAACTTTGGCCGTTGCCGATTGAAGAGATGTATGGTGTCGGGAACAAAACAGCGGAAAAGCTGCGTGGCATCGATATTAACACGGTTGGTGATTTGGCCAATAGTGACGCTTATCAGCTGAAACAGATTTTTGGCATCAACGGGGAACGGCTGCAAACGCGAGCGAATGGGATTGATATGCGACCGGTTGATCCGGATGCAGTACATGAATTCAAAAGCATCGGCAGTTCTCAAACACTTGCGGAAGATACGACGGACGAAGCAGAAATCCGCAAACTGATGCATGAGCTTGCCGAAAATGTGGAACGACGGATGAAGCGGAAACAGGCGGCAGGGCAGAGTGTACAAATTATGATCAGATACCATGACCGTAAGACAATAACCAGAAGCAAAAAGCTTAATCATTTTATTGAAAATAAAGCAGATATCTTTTATTTTGCCAATGAATTGTTTCAAAACCATTGGAATTTTGAACCGATCCGACTACTCGGCATAACCGTCCAGGATGTTGACGAAAAAAAGAACATTGCCAAGCAGCTGGATTTATTCACTTACGAAGAAGAAGCCGGAAAAGAAAAATTGTATAAAGCGATGGATGAATTGTCACAGAAGTACGGGAAAAATCTTTTTAAACAATTGCGGAATGACGATCGTGAGGAACAGCCCCGGACAAGCTTTCAAAAAGACTTTCTGGATGATTTTAAGCGATAAGCGCTCCTGCCCACCAACTTTAATGAGACAGGAGCGCTGATATTATTTCATCAGCCGTTCGACAACGGATTTGGCCAGTTTTCCGCCGGGATACCTGAACGGGATATCAAATTTGGTGGTTTGTTTTAAGATACTTTTACGATGGGAGAATGTATCAAAGCTATATTTGCCGTGATAGGCGCCCATCCCACTGTTGCCGACACCTCCGAATGGCAAGTGCGGCGTGGCCAGGTGATAGAGCGTATCATTGATGCATCCGCCGCCAAAGGATACGTTAGTCATGACTTGCTGTTGTTTTTTCTCATTTTCGCCAAAATAATAAAGTGCGAGCGGCTTTTCAGTATGTTTCATGGCTGACATGACATCATGAAGTGAGCTGAATGTCATGACAGGGAGAAGTGGTCCGAAAATTTCTTCCTGCATAATCGCGTCATTCCAGGTGGTCGCATCCAGTATGGTCGGTTCAATGGCTAACGTTTCTCTGTTCACATGTCCGCCATGAACGGTATCACCGTCTGTCATAAAGGCATTTAACCGGTCGAAATGTTCTTTGCCGACAATCCGGACATAGTCTTTATTTTGCAGCGGATTTTTGCCGTAAAATGCTTTGATATGTTTCTTCATGGCTTTGATCAGTTTTGGTTTAACCTTTTCGTGCACGTATACATAATCCGGTGCCACACATGTTTGTCCGGCATTTGTAAATTTTCCCCACACAATCCGCTTGGCTGCCAGATCAATTTTTGCATCTTGATCAACGATGGCCGGGCTTTTGCCCCCCAATTCCAGTGTGACCGGTGTTAAGTATTGGCTTGCTTTTTCCATGATAATCCTGCCCACTTTAGTACTGCCGGTGAAAAAGATGTAGTCCCATCGCTGTTCCAACAATTGCTGGCTGATGTCTTTAGCACCTTCCACAACGGTAAAATACGATTCATCAAATGTATTTCGGATCATGTCAGCGAGTATAGCAGAAGTGGATTGTGTAAATTCAGATGGTTTCAATACAACGGTATTCCCGGCAGCAATAGCGCCAATTGCCGGTGCGATGGCCAAATGCAATGGATAATTCCATGGCGCTATAATCAGGGTAACGCCATAAGGCTCCTTCCGTATGAAACTTTTACTCCCTTTATGGGTAACCGGTGTTTCCACTTTTTTTGGTTGCATCCAGTCTTTCAGGTGTTTCAGGGCAAAATTAATTTCGGTGTGCAGAAACCCTAACTCAGTTGTGAATGCTTCATATTCCGATTTGTTCAAGTCATTTTTCAAGGCGTGGTAAAGGTCTTCCTCATATTTTTCCAGCATGTTTTTCATCTTGGACAGCTGCCGCTTTCGAAACTTATAGTCCAATGTTTCGCCGGTGAGGAAAAATTCGCGCTGCCGATTAACAAGTACTTCCATTTCTATCTTCCCCATATAACAAACCTCCTATTTGGAATGAATGGTTACCTGATGAAAGTCATGTGCCAGCTCTGTTTTTGGAAAAATCTCGCGTGCTTCTGTGAGCAGTTTCTGATCGTCACTTTGCTGATAGCGTGATGAAATGTGTGTTAATACAAGTTTTTCGACATTGCTTTCGTCAGCGAGCGTTGCTGCTTGTTTCGTTGTTGAATGAAAATAGGCTTTGGCAAGATCCGCTTTTTCATGGCCGAATGTTGCTTCATGGACCAGTACATCGGAACCTTCAACAAATGTCCGATTGTGATGTGATGCACGTGTATCACCCATGATTGTTATGACGCGGCCTTTTTTATCAGAACCAATAAATTGCTTACGGTGAATGATCTGACCATCGTTTGTCCGGACAACGTCATTTTCTTTGATTTGCTGGTAAATCGGACCAGGCTCGATACCGGCAGCTTTTAGTTTATCGGCGAGAAGTTTTCCAGGCTTATCTTTTTCCGTAATCCGAAACCCATAGCTGGCGATTCCATGATCAAGTTTTTTGCATGAAACGGTAAATTGTGCATCCTCAAATAACTTGCCTTCTGTAAATTCGATAATGGACAGCGGATAGGTGAGGGTGGTCCCGCTGACGGCCAGGCTTGTGTCAATATAGTCCTTAATCCCTTCCGGTCCGTAGATGGTTAAAAGCTCCTCACCCCCTTGAAACGATCGGCTGCTTAACAAGCCGGGCAGTCCGAAAATGTGATCCCCATGCATATGCGTTATGAAAATTTTCGTGATTTTCCGCGGCTTGATGTTCGTGTGCAAAATTTGGTGCTGAGTCGCTTCCCCGCAGTCAAATAGCCAGATACTGTTCTGTTCCTGTAATAATTTCAAAGCGATTGCGGATACATTCCGCTCTTTGGAAGGGACACCGGAACCAGTCCCGAGAAAATTGAGTTCCATTATTTCCAGCCCCGTTCATACTGTTTTGGTGCAGGAAGTGTCTCATCCAGTTCGTCTGCCGCGGCTTTCGGCCAATACGGGTTGCGTAATAGAGACCGGCCGATCAGCACAAGGTCGGCACGGTCATTTTGCAGGATTTCTTCTGCCTGAATTCCTGTCGTAATGAGTCCAACTGCACCGGTGGCAATCGATGTTTCCTGTTTGATTGTTTCACATCGTTTCACCTGATAGCCCGGATATGGTTTGATGGATGCAGGGACAACCCCGCCGGAACTACAGTCAATCAGGTCAATGCCTTGCTGTTTCATTTGTCCGGCAAAATAAAGGATATCGTCGAGTGTGTTGCCGCCATCAGCATATTCATCGGTTGATATACGGACAAAGAGCGGTCCGTCCCATTCGGTTTGGACAACTTCAATGACCTGTGACAAAAAGCGATAGCGATTTTCAGCACTCCCGCCATATTCATCAACACGTTTATTCGTAAGCGGTGACAGAAATTGATTGATTAAATAGCCGTGTGCACCGTGAATCTCAATGATGTCAAAGCCAGCTTCCCTGGCACGTTTTGCCCCGTCTTTAAACGCGTCAATCGTATTGTCGATGTCCGCTGTTGTCATTTCGGTCGGTGTTTTCGATGATTCATTGAAGGGAAGTGCTGAAGGTGCATAGATATCTGAATTAAGCCGCGCTTTTCTTCCGGCGTGTGCAAGCTGAATCCCGGTTTTTGCGCCATAGCTGTGAATCTGTTCATTTAATCGCTTTAATCCGTCGATATGGCCGTCCTCCCAGATACCTAAATCCTCATGGGAAATCCGGCCCTCGGGCACAACAGCTGTTGCTTCGGTCATAACGAGACCCGCCTGACCAATCGCCCGCGAAACATAATGTGTCATATGAAATGGTGTAATCTTTCCGTCTTGTTCCATACAGGAATACATGCACATCGGTGACATGACGATTCGGTTTTTTAGCTGAACGTTATTAAATTCGATTGGTGTAAATAATTTGGTCATCTTGATTCCTCCAATTTTTTTCACTTGTTAAATTGGGTCACGATACTGAATAGCCGTTTTCGGGACATCAGTGAATATCCCATCACATCCCATGGAAAAGGAACGCATCATAGATTTAGGTTTATTGACGGTATACACACGGATTGCCATATTTTCCTGATGACTCCGATCAACAAGCAACTGATTAAGCAGCCGGTATTTAATGTGTATTGCATTAGCACCCAAATCTTTAGCAGCCGATACAAGATTTTTGTAACGCTTTGATATTAATAAGGCGACGCCGATATTCCGGTTCATATGTTTAAGCCTTTTGACACTCTTTGGGTTAAACGTTGACAGTGTCGTACGATGTAATAGGTGATAATGTGCTATTCTGTCATAAACGATATGTTCCAAATGGTTATAATCTATTTTATTATTTTTCAGTTCAATATTTAAATATAATGGCTTATCCTGAATCCATTCAAGAAATTCATCCAATGATATAATCCGGGATCCAATAAATTCGGGAGAGAACCAGGAACCGGCGTCAAGGTCTTTTAATTGGTTGAATGTGTGATTTTTTATGTACCCGGTACCATTCGTCGTCCGATTGATTCGTTCATCATGCATTAAAACCGGAACATGGTCTTTCGTCAGATGGACATCCGTTTCAATGCCATCTGCGCCCTGCTGGTAAGCAAGGGAGAAGGCAGCCATCGTATTTTCCGGTGCATGCTTACTGGTGCCCCGATGTGCAAAAATTTTCGCCTGCAATAGACTCACCTCGGTTTGATTGTGTTTGATTTATCGGGAGAAGTCAATGAATTTGAAAGTACTGTCTTATCAGGCGAAGCAGAGCCTTCAGCAAACTTTGCAGAATATTTTACGTTAAACAGTGCCGAATCCGGCAAACGTCTGGCGCGATAAATCAGAATCTTTTATACTGTAAAAAATGTATGTTTTAAAATAGATGCATCATGCAAAAAGGAGGATCCTATGAAAAATTGGCAGACGAAAGAACAATTAACTGAATTGCTGACATCACTTGTCAATCATCAAAGTATAACCGGAAGCAATGCTGAAATCGCCCTTGTGGAGTATTTGCATCATTTACTGGTACAAAAAACGTATTTTATGGAAAATCCAGATCATTTGAAAGTGCATCCGCTCGAAGATGGACGCAGACTTCTCACCGCATTGGTGAAAGGGAATGATTCGCCGGAAACAGTTATTCTGCTGAGCCATTTCGATGTGGTTGGTGTGGAGGATTACGGCTCACTAAAAAATCTTGCCTTTTATCCTGAGGAATTGACAAAGGAAATGGCATGCATAAAAGAACAGCTGCCGGAAGCAGTGCAAGCTGATATATCTTCAGGTGATTGGCTGTTCGGCCGCGGCACAATGGATATGAAAGCAGGGCTCACCCTACATCTATCTATAATGGAAAAAGCGATGGATGGTGAATTTGCTGGAAACATTCTATTGTTGTCAGTACCTGATGAAGAAGTCAATTCACAGGGGATGATGACGGCGCTGCCTGTTCTGGAGCAGTTAATAAAGGAAGAAAACCTGACGTATAACGCCTGTTTGAATGGAGAGCCAATGTTCAGCAAATATCCCGGCGACGATCATTACTATGTCTATACCGGCTCGATCGGAAAAGTTTTGCCCGGTTTTTACTGCTATGGCAAGGAATCACATGTTGGGGAGCCGTTCGCCGGTGTTAATCCGAATTTAATGACGAGTTTTTTGTCACAGCAGCTTGAACTAAATGAAGCATTTATTGAAAAGGTGGATGATGAAGTGACACCGCCGCCGGTCAGTCTCATGCAGCGTGATTTGAAGGAAGCATATTCGGTTCAGACCCCGAATGCAGCCGTTTCCATGTACAATGTGCTGTATTTGAAGCAGTCTTTCAACGAAATCAATGACAAGCTGCTGGCAGGGGCAAAGGCGGCAGGCCGGAATATCGAACGTTATGTACAGCAAAAATCCGACCATTTTGCCAGTGTTGCTCAAGATTTTACCATGCCGGATTTCCATGTCAATGTCATGATGTATGAGGATTTATATACAGAGGCTGTGAAACGCCATGGGGAGGAGGAAGTGATGCGCCGGCAAAACCTGCTCGTCAGCCAGCGTGACCAGGGGGATCGTGATTTCTCGACCATCCTTGTTCAGGAATTGGCAGCCATGTGCAAGGATTTGGCTCCGATGATTGTATTGTTTTACAGCCCGCCGTTTTATCCGGCCGTTTCATCGTTTGATGATCCGTACATTAAAAATGTGATGGAGAAGGTTAAGAGCTTCACACAAACCCATTATCAGCTAGATTTGACGGTTGCCGAATTTTTCACGGGACTTTCTGACTTAAGTTTTGTCGGTCATGTTTCCGCCAAAAGTAATTTGCAGCAGCTAACGACCAACATGCCATTACAGCATAACGGGTTTTCGTTTCCGGAGGATGTAATGGAGCAGTTAACGATGCCCGTCTTGAACATTGGGCCTTTAGGAAAAGATCCGCACCAGTGGACAGAACGTTTGGAACTGACTTATAGCTTTGACTATCTGCCCTCCATACTCACTGAGGCGATTCACCGTTTGCTTGAGCAGCGGGATGTGACTTTTTCATAAAAAAGGTATATAATGGAGAGGCTTACTGAATCGCGATTCATTTTTGGAGGCTTTAAATCATGAAAGTATTGGACAAAACAATCAGTCAGCTGACCATACCGACACCATTTGCGGTTGGGGATGTGCACGTGTATCTGCTTAAAGGCGATACGTTGTCAATTATCGATGCCGGTGTTAAAACGAATGAAGGATGGGAAGCACTGAAAACACAATTAAATGAATTGGGCTATACACCTAATGATATTGAACAAATCATTTTAACCCATCATCACCCGGATCATATTGGCTTAATTGAGGCGTTTCCCCGTGCAGAAGTGATTGCAGCACACCGGAATGCTAAATTTTATTTAACCCGTGATGAAGCTTTTTTCGCTCAATATGAACAGTTTTTTAAGCAGTTTTTTGCTGATTGCGGCGTGCCGGAAAAGTTAATACCAAGCGCCAGTGAATTGCGCGGGACTTTGCAATTTGCAGGGACAGGGCAGGTGACGGACACGCTGGATGAAGATGACACGCTGCCCGGGCATGGTGACTGGCAGGTCATTGAAACAAAAGGCCATGCACAGAGCCATCTGTCATTTTTCCGTGAAAGTGACGGGGCGTTTATCGGCGGTGATCATCTGCTTCATCATATCTCACCGAATCCGTTACTGGAGCCGCCAATTGGGAATGATGTCCGTCCAAAACCAATGCTGCAATACCGGGCTAATTTAATCAAATGCCAGCCGCTGGGTATTCAAACCGTTTATCCCGGACATGGTGAAATATTTTCGAATGTGAATGATTTAATTCTCGTACGTCTGCAGAAACAGGAACAGCGGGCGGGAAAAGTGTATGAATTTTTACTGGAAAAGGCACAGACGCCGTTTGAGCTTTGCAAGCAGCTTTTTCCAAAACAATATGGAAACCAATTGAACCTGACCATGTCCGAAACAATCGGACAGCTTGATTACCTTGAAGATGAAGGGCTTGTCACCAAAACATTGCAGGACGGTTTTTATGTCTATGAGGCTGCAAAGTAGCCATTAAACTGGAAATCGGCGCTTTTTGCCGATTTCTTTCCTATTCTGGCATCCGAATTCCGGCCTCCGACTTCTATTATGCCTGATGCCCGCCAATTTTGCTGCTCCGTTCGATAGTGATCCCGGCGTCAGTATAACTGGTGGCCCTGAGGATGGCAGTGGATCCGTATTTAGCACGAATGGCATCCATGACGTAGCCAATATCTTTTTTCTTCGGCTTGTCATCAAAAAGATCCAATTGTGTTTCACCATCTTCATACAGGTTATCAAGCGTTACATAGACATGCCGTATATTACTTATGCCATCATAAAATTCATGAAACAGCTGCATGCAAACATGATACACATCCATGGTGATATTGGTCGGCAGTGAAACGGATCGTGACCGGCTGAAACCGCCACCTGTTTCTTTGGCATAGACAATGCCAAGATGGATGGTTTTGCCGGCCTTATTGGCACTTCTCGCCCGCCGGCATGCTTCTTCACACAAATCAAGAATACAAATCGCAACCTCATCCCCGGAGTAGTCACGCAATAACGAGATGCCGTGACCAAATCCCTTTTGTTCTGTTTTGGTGAAGTTGCCGAAAACTGGACTGAGGTCGATCCCCCACGCATGCCAATAGAGCTGTTCGCCCATGATGCCGAATCGTTTGGTTAATTGCTTCAGCGGGAATTTTGCCAGCTGTCCGAGTGTTACAATTCCCATCCGGTTTAAATTGCGCTGCATCCGCCGGCCGATTCCCCAAACGTCCTGCACCGGGAATGGCCATAATTTTTCCTCTACATCTTCATAAGTGCATTCCGCAATACCATGTTTTTTGGCGTGCAGATCCATGACCACTTTAGCCAAAAATTTATTATCGCCGATTCCGATGGAGCAGGTGATGCCGAAGTTTTCCAGAATGTCCCGCTTGATGGCTTTCGCAACCTGCCACCGGCTGCCGAATAATTTTTCCAGTCCGTTGACCGTTACCCAGACTTCATCAACCGAATACTGATGGATCGCTTCTTTCGGGACATATTGGTTAATCAATTTGGTGATTTCCATCGATACTTCCAAATAATCAGCCATATGTGCCGGTGCAATCACAATGTCAGGGTCACCAGGCAGTTCAAAAAAACGGCTCACATTGCTGATGCCATGCTTTTTCTTCAGGGCAGGAGAGGCAGCAAGAACAATGCTTCCCGACCGATTGACATCCCCAACGACTGCCAGCTGGACGGTCATTGGATCAAGTCCCCGCTTGACCGCCTCAACACTCGCATAAAAGGAGCGCATATCAATGCACAGGACATCGTGTCGCGGATAATTGGCATAATCCAAGGCATTCACCTCATTTTGGAACATTTGTTCTATTATTATACGCCTATGATTGAATATTATCAATGGAAATTCATGTCATAGATTGAAAAGCACCTTTCACTCCTATAATCGTATTGGGACAGCAAAAAGGGGCATAAAAAAATTAATTTTTCATGCTCCTAAAAAACTTTCGATTATAGGAGTAAGAAGGGGACTGCCGGACAGGGAAGGGGTATATTATTTGTTCGGGATGCGACGTTTAAAAGCAGCATAATGGCAGTGTGTTTCAAAGCAGATTGTTCGTTTTGGCAATAGCTTTTCGGGTAATATATGTTATACTAAATTAAAGAAAAGAGGTAGGACACCATGGAAGAAAAACTGAATTTAATCCTTGAAAGTTTAGGAGAACTAAAACAGGGACAAACCCGTTTTGAGGAAAGCCTGAATGCATTTGGAGAGAGGCAGGACCGATTCGAG
>Ga0079226_10000818_pt1 | contig 22935 bp, 11 predicted proteins | sample Poulit2014_FD_76345 | JGI IMG/M metagenome (GOLD analysis project Ga0079226, IMG submission 76345) | Agricultural soil microbial communities from Georgia to study Nitrogen management - Poultry litter 2014 | ecosystem: Environmental > Terrestrial > Soil > Agricultural land | place: USA: Georgia...
AGGATGTCCTACCATTTCTAATACAGATAAATCTGCAATACTGTCACCATAAGCGCTACTAGAATCCCAGTTGATATCTACTGTTTCTAGATGATTATATAACAAAACTGGTTTTTGTTCGGCGTGGATATGAATGAAGGGATGGTTCAGACGAGGAATCTCTGTACCGAGAATGGCATCACATTCCAATTTTAATTGCTGATCAACAGCATACAATAGCGGTGTAAAGGCACCGGATAGAATCATTGTATAATCCCCCATCTGTTTATGCTCCTGCAATCGTTCAATGACTGATTGATTAAAATCATCTTTCATTCCGTGAGCTACATCCGCAAAATAAGCATCCATTTCTGACTCATTAAGATCCTTTAATGATTTCATATAACTTTCCATTAACTTTGCTTTCATATTTTTTTCAGTAATGATCTTTAATTTATAACCTATATAAACCGGTAAAATAGTGGCGAAAAAACGGCGATATCTTTTAGGATAGGTTGCTTTTAGATGATGCATTAGTAATGTGAACGTTTCTTTTCGATAAATTGTACCATCGAAGTCAAATATTGCTAGTTTCATAATCTCCTCCTGCATGCACTCAACTTATTTCACATTTTACGCTAAATGGTAAGTGAAGAGAAGTGATATATCATGTTAATGAGACATGTTGGATTTGGGGGGCTCTCGCTAAAATATATTTTGCGAAAGTATTTTCAATATTTGACAGTTAAAACCACAAGGATGCTTTTGTAACAAGCATTCTTGTAGTATTCTGTGTGTTCCCGCATATGGGCTATACCTTGGTGGTGAAAAGGTAAGGGTGTCCACTGTGAGATATAATATGAAAATAACCGGACGCAAAATCCCGGACTGACGACTAGAAACTATATATAAGGTTGGATTGGAATAGACGAGCTTGCAAAACAAAACACTGTACGAGTTCCATACAGTAAATACAGCAGTCACATGGGAGGGAGGTTATGGCACTTCCCGGGGGAGGTCTTATAAAGGTCCCCGACAAGAGGAAAGAAATTTCCCACAGGACTATCCTTCCAGTGATGCAAGGATTAATTGTTATAAGTCGCAGATATCATAAAAACCTTCAAGGGGCGAAGGGCTGAACAATAGTAGTCTTTGATTTAAAAGCCTTATGAAATTTGTTCTCAGGTAAAAGGCTTGGGAATGGACAAACACTTTTAAAGGATCTTGGAGAATAGCTCATATTTATTCCTTATAAAACCATTACAAATAAAATTCTCGAAAGAGTTGGCTACCAATATTTAACTATTTCTCAAGTCAATGTAATTTTATTGAAAAGAAGGGTGGTCGTAGACACGGGTTATTATCATGTAAGAAATAATGGACGTAGGGTATTCAAGGAAAAAATATCATCTCCCTATTTAAGAAGATGATATTTTCATACGAAAACGGATTATACGATAATATAATTAATAAAGGAGAGAAAATCCAGGAAAAAACTTAACCACTAGATTTAGCAATAAAATTATATATGTTATTAATGATTACATATAATTTTTACTAGTTTGATAGAACTAAAAATTAGTTGATATTCCTCAAACAGTAGATGTAATCGGAACAGTCAGTTTTTTCAATATGTCAACCAGTAATTTTGTGTTTATATTCAAATATTCTCGATCTTCCCAAACTGCGAGTACAGAGCTTTTTACTTGAACATCTTCTAAATCAATAGCTCGAACACTATTGGAAGGAATGAGATTCAACATATCTTTGGGCAACAAAGTAACAGCTAGATTATCTGCAATCATATTGCCAATTGTTAATAATTCCGGACCAGTGCAAATAGTATTCAATTTAAATCCAGCATGTTTACTAGCATCCTCCAGTAACTCAAAAAGAGCCGTTGATTTTTTAGGATTGAAATGTAAAAATAAATCATTTTTCAATTCTATTAAGTTAATAGATTCCCGATGTGCGAGTCTATGTTGAGCTGAAATGACAGCTTTTATAGGATGACGCTCAAACTCTAAATAATCGATGCCTTTTTCTGGGAGTTTTGTATCTGTAGTTGTAGTGCGGACAAATCCTAAGTGGCTTGTTTGAGTGGTAATTAAATTCATCACATCACTTGATGTAGTTTCTTTAACTCTGAATTTTATATGTGGAAAATCTAGATGTAATGTTTTCAGTATGCTTGGTAAATATAAACTTGCTGCAGAAGGAATGGTTGCAATGTTAATGAGCTCAGGATATGCATTAGCATCAATTAAATTGGAAACTGTATTTTCAATTTCAGAAAAGGATGTAAGTGTTCTATCATACAAGTATCTTCCCTCTTCTGTTAACTCCACTTTTCTAGTAGTGCGGTTTAGAAGCGAAATCTCCAGTTGCTTTTCCAATAAGTATATTTGTTGACTGATTCCGGGCTGAGACACAAAGAGATTTTTAGAGGCTTTTGTAAAACTTTTGGTTTTGGCAACTTCAATAAAATACCTCAATGAGTGAAATGAGTGTAGATTCATATAATCCCCCTAAATAATTAAAAATATTAAGTATTTCTAATAATTATAACTTGTCTAAAATGTAACACAAGAGCATTTCTATCTATTCAGACTATTCTGGTTAGTGTTATAGTAAGCTAATAACATGATTAATCATGACTAAAACACTATTTATCTGAAGTGTTGCATACGTCTTTGGAACTAATAACGCCACGAAGATAATAATTAACTCCCATAATTTTAAGTTATGTATAAGTTAGTGGAAAAAAATAAAATCAGATACTTATATAATATAAAATACGAATCTTTTTTTAGTTCAAATAATAACTTTGCCTTATATTCATCAGAACGATAGATTCTATTCAAAAATTCAATAGAATTATATCTAATATTAATAAATGCATAAAAAAATGTTATTTATCAATCTTAGGTACTAATGATATTATATATAATAATGCATCATATTATAAATGTATTCATGTAAGGACTAACTATCTTTAGAACTACAGGAAGACTCTACTCTGGTAACACTTGCTTATAATTGGATTACTATATTTGTATATTCTTTTGATTCTTAGATAGTAGTTTAGCGGGGCAAGTAAATGAAAAAATGTCGAGAACATCGATTTATTGCTGATATGAAAATAAACTATTAACTTTACAAAAAATAAGGAGGATTTAATTTTAATGATACACAAAAAAACATGGCTATATTTCTTTTTGTTTTTACTATTGATATTTTTTCCTCGCTCTGCTTTTGCCGGAAATATGCATGATCCTCGACAAGAATCAACAGCTGTAGGAAATGGTGGTACTGTTGCGACAGAACACCCTGAAGCATCAGAGGCTGCTACTACAATGATGAAGCAAGGAGGAAATGCGGTAGATGCTGCTGTTGCTGCTGCCGCCGTTCAAGGTGTAACTCGTCCTTATTCTGGTGGGATTGGTGGGGGAGGAATCATGAATGTCTACCTCAAGGAAGAGGATCGTTTCGTGGTGATTGACCACCGAAGTCAATCTTCAAAGCATTTTGGACCAGATTCTTTTGTAGAGGAAGAGACAGAATCGATTTATCCGAGTGATGTGCGCACCTCCAGCAGTATGGCTACTGCAGTTCCAGGTGCAGTGAAAGCTTGGGAGGAGGCCTTGAATGAATATGGAACAATGACATTGAACGAGGTATTAGAACCAGCGATAGAGGTTGCTGAGTTAGGCTTTGAAGCGGATGAAAATTTTGTTCGTGAAACAAAGGAAAATGCAGATCGGTTTCGATTATTTGAATCTACACGAGATGTTTATTTGGATAAGGAAGGCGAGGTACCTGAAACGGGTACAATCATGAAAAATCCAGATCTTGCGGAAACATATCGATTAATCGCAGAGCATGGAAGCGATGTGTTTTATAACGGTAAAATTGCTGAAGCGATGATTGATACCATTCAGAATCCGCCGACAATAAAAGAAGAAAAAGAAAATGTGTTGGCAGGGAATATGACATTAGATGATTTACAAAATTATGAAGCGGTAGAAAGTGAACCAACTCATGTAAATTACAACGGATATGACGTGTACGGACCTCAACCGCCATCAAGCGGAGGTACGACGATAGGGGAAACTCTAAATATATTGGAACCTTATAATTTGAAAGACTTACCTAAAAAAGATGCAATTCATTATTATTTAGAAGCTTCAAAATACGCATTCGCCGATCGTCGAGAGTACTTGGGTGACCCGGCCTATACAGATAATCCAGTAAAGGGACTTCTTTCTAAAGGTTATGCAACAGAAAGAAGACAATTAATAGAGGATGGTCATGCTACGATAGGGCAAGTATCTCCAGGTAACCCATGGCCATATGAAGAAAATCCAGATAAACAACCTGACCCTCCAGAAGAAACAGACGAAGCGTTTTATTACGATTTTAGTGGCGAAGATAGCGATTCTTGGGATGTGAATGCTTTTGGTCGAATAGATACTGGGCTTAGAAGTAGTCCTTTTGATTCTGAATTTAGTATCAAAGACAATATTGGTAACATTAAATTGAATGAACGTAAAGAAGACAGAGGAAGTGCCTATGGAAGAGCATCGTCAAATATGGAAGCAATAGGAGATAGTGAATTATTAGTTCGTTTTCGATTTGAGAAAGCCAATGAAAATCAACGTATGCGTTTATGGCTTAAAGGCGATACTTGGGCTTCGGGAAGTACAATGCCACAAAATGGTTATGGTATAGAGGTAAATGAGAATACAAATGAGTTACTGTTAAGAGGAAGACAAAATAACAATTCCACTATTCTTGACCGAACAGATTTAGATTTCAATGAGGACTGGCATTGGATGCGCTTTCGTGTAGAAGGAGATGAGCTATCTGTTCGTCTTTGGGATGATGAGTCGGAAGAACCTGAAGATTGGGAAATTGAATATCAATTACAAGAGAACGAAGAAATCGAAAACGATGCCGGGTATTTTCTCTTAAGTGCGATTAATTTTGATTATAACAATAATAACACTTTTTATTTTGATGAAATAACTGTTAAAGACTTAGATGAAAAATCTGACTCTACAGAACAAGAACCTGTTCCGGAACAAAAAGTGAAAACAGAAAACGAAACTCCAAAACATGATGAAGATGGTGGGGAGAAGTCGACCATCCATTTATCAGTCAATGACAGTGATGGAAATATTGTCAGTTATACGACGACAATTGTGTCTATTGGGGGGAACGGAATGGTTGTTCCTAAATATGGTTTTCTATTAAATAATGCTTTATCTGGACGTATACCTTATGCAGATCCTGATCATCCAAACTATCCGCGGCCTAATTTCAGGTCGTTAAGCAGTATGTCTCCGACGATTGTTATGAAAAACGGTGACCCTGTAATGACAACAGGCGCTCCGGGTAGCGATACTATTATCACGACAGTTACACAAATTATGTTGAATCATTTGGATTTCGGTATGTCATTGCCAGAAGCGATCGAAGCACCAAGGCTGACACAACGAAATAATATTCATGGAGAAACAGAATATGAAGAAGTATTTGAAAACAAATTTGGCAATCTATTGGATGGGTTAGAGGATAAGGGGCATAAATTTAAACCGGATACTCGGACTCAGGGAATCGGCTCAGCGACAGGCCTGGAATTTCTATCTGATGGTAAAGTAAGGGCGGCTGCTGAACCTGTCAGGAGGGGTGGAGGAAGTGCAATGGCAATTGATTTAGAAGATATTGAGGACCCTTCAGAAGATATGAAAAAACCACTTCAAGAAAAAGTCGCGGCTATAAAGAAAGAAGATTTAGATCAGACCAAATATACTGAAGAAAGCTGGGAGGCATTCCGTAAGGCTTTAACAATTGCAGAACAATTACTTAATATGGATGAATCACAATTACAAGATATTATCCTTGATAAGGCATTATCAAATTTAGAATTAGCCTATGAAGAGTTAGAAAAGAAGTCGTAAGAAGTCGGTATTGATAGACTCTTTGAGCGGCAATTTATTTACCAAATTGTAGATATTTAGGGATGTATAAATAAGTAATAAGTTATGGAGAATCTTTAATGGTTCTCCTTTTTTATAGTTTTAACAACGTAAATATTAAGTAATGGGATGTTTTTAAAATGGGGGATAAGTACTCTGATGAATAATAAGTTTATAACAAATTGTTATTTATCATGACTTATTTATAGTGTTATATTTATTTATAAGTAAATGAAAGCGATTTAATTATCGGACTTTCACATTTTTTGTGAAAAAAACAGCAAAGGAGGATAGGAATTTATCGGCTTTTTTCTATGAATGTAGATTATTTTTATCGACTCAAGGATTTTTTTATTTATAGAGGGAGGATTAATGGATAGTTTCATTATCTACTACATGAAAGTATAAAAGGAGAGGGAAATACCAATGAGAAAAATGATACATCTAAAGTATGTGATTTTTTCTATCCTATTAGTTGCTATGATGATTAGCATGCCTGATACGAAAGTTGAAGCACTCGAAGAGCAAGATATTGGAGATTTGCCTACGACTGAATTTGAAGACAACGGTGGTAAAGAATGGACATCACTAGAAGGGGAAATTGAATTTATAAAGAAGATTGCTGAAAGATCCGATCGCGTAAGTTTTTCTGAAATAGGATCATCAGTGGATGGAAACCCTATTCATCTTGTTCGAGTTGGATATCCGGAAGCTCCAACAGAAGAAGACCTAGAGAATGAAAGAAATATGTTAATTATGGGTACACCACATGGAAATGAACCAGCAGCACGGGACTTAAGTTTAAAACTAATACGAGATTTAGCATTTACTGATGATGAAGAAAGACTAGAGTTACTAGAAAAGTCTTCAATTTTAGTATTGCCAACACCTAATCCAGATGGTCGGGAAGAAAATATACGGCAAAACTCTTGGGGAATTGATAATAATCGGGACAATCTCAATTTGATGACACCCGAAAACCAAACGTTGGCAAGTGTTTTAAACCAATATGAACCAGATATTGTTGTCGATGCACATGAACGTCCAAGCGGTACGACTCCTGATGTGGAAATGTTATGGCCACGTAACCTTAATGTGGACGAAGAGTTGTATGATTTAAACGTGGAAATGGTAGAGTCTTATATAATGCCTGATGTGGAAGAAGATGGTTTTACAACTGATTTATATGGAAGTCCAAATGGTGCAGGCAGTGGAGATGAAAGAATCCTCCGAAACTTGGGTGCATTACGTCACAGCCTTACATTATTAACAGAATCAGCAGGTGCTGTGGAAAAAGCAGATCGAGTGGACATGCAAGAAAGCATTATTTATTCAGCATTGAACTTCTATCAAGAAAGATTTGATGATATTGCTAACATTGTGGATGGTGCACCTGAAAGAAAAAAACAGGAAGGGAAAGAAGCTACAGAACCATTCTATTTAGAGGGTAGAGATGATAATGAAGATACGATCCGTACGATGGACCCCCCAGCCTGTGGGTATTTACTTCATACAGAGCAGACAGAGAAGATAGAAAAACATATTGATTTATTCTCTCTTGAAACAGAGAAAGTGAGCGAAAATGGTGTTTTTATAACAATGGATCAACCTATGATGACCGTCATTCCATTACTTCTTGATGAACGGGCACAATATAATGAAGTCGATGGGTTGGCATTGGAGGATTGTACAGATCCTGGTTCAATCGATCCCCCAGAGCCACCTGCTAAAACAGATCCAGCTCAATATGAAACGATGTTTGAAGAAGGAGATGTTGGCGAATATCCTGAAGATTGGTCGATGCAATGGAGAGATAGTGGTTGGGAGTTATTAGATAATCCGCGCAGATTAAAGCATGAAGTCGATAGCTCCGGTGGGCGCCGTGCATTGTTTTGGGACGAAGTTGGTGAAGTGAATGGAGATGTTGAAATCGCTGGCTTGGTTCGTCCTAGCGGTTCAGGCACAACGATGTTTCAAATGCATTTACATGCCTCAGGAGATAAAGAAGCAGAAAATAGTTATTATATAGATTTACGTACGAACGGTTCGGTAAGGATTAATCGGAATTTAAATGGTTCTTTTAGTACTAGAGAAACAGCGAAGGTACCTTTTGATGTAGATGAAAATGTTTGGTATCAGGTTGTCTTTCAGCGTGATGGGGACATGCTGAAAGGAAAAATTTGGCCTTATGGAAAAGAAGAACCTACTGATTGGACGGTTACTGTAGAAGATCCTCTTACAAATCAAGGTTCAGTAGGGCTTGGTCACGTTACAAGTGATAGAGTGAATGAATGGGCATACTTTAGTGTCGGTACTGGTGGGGAAGAAGCTGCGCGTGCACCAGAAGATATCCCTGGTATAACCGATTCAATAGAACTTGAAAATCTAGTAGAAAATATTAATGACGAAGAGCTGAATGAAGATGATTTCACTTCTGCTACTTGGGAAGCGTTACAGAATGCATTGGATCAGGCGGAAGAAATGATTAATGATTCAGAAACTACACAATCAGAGATTATTCAGGCTTTAACAGCACTAAATGAAGCACGTAGTAATTTAAAACATCAAGATGCAGCTCAATATGAAACGGATTTTTCAGAATATGAAACTGGTTCTGTTCCGGATGATTGGTCTATGTTATGGAGAGACAGTGATTGGGTTATCCAAGGTGATCCACAGCGCTTAACCCATCATGTAGAAGATTCTCGACAAGCACTCGTATGGGATGAGGTAGGTGACTGGAGTGGAGATATAGAAGTTTCAGGTGTCGTGCAGGCAAATAATGCAGAAGATACATTATTCCAAATTGGCGTTAATATGTCAGGAGATGCTAATAGCGAAAACGCATATTATGTAGACTTACGCTCTCCAGATGCTAGTGGTTCACCAAATCGTTTCCGGATTAATAAGTATGTAGACGGAAAATACACATTGCTAAAAAGTTTGGAAGCATCATATACAGTTTCGGAGGATACGTGGTATGAAATAGCATTTAAAAAAGAAGGTAATACCTTATGGGCAAAAGTTTGGCCATATGGAGAAACGGAACCGGATTATGCATTAAAGTATACAGATGATTCTTTAAGCAATGGTCAAGTTGGAATTGCAGGCATCTCTCCTGGTACAGTTAATGACTGGGCATATATGAGTGTTGGTACTGGAGGCGAACAAGCCCCTCGTGCACCGGAAGATTTGTTTGATCCAGAGTTAGATAAAGGCGACTTAGAGAAAAAGATTGCAGAAATCAAGGATCAAGACTTAGATGAGTCTGATTACACGGAAGAAAGCTGGAAAGTATTTAATGAAGCGTTTAATAATGCTGAGGATATATTAGATAATGAGGAAGTAACACAAGAAGATGTGAACGAAGCTTTAAAGGAATTAACTAAAGCATATGAAAACTTAGAGAAAATGGATGGTGTAAACAGAGATGCTCTTCAAGAAAAATTGGATGACATTCAGGATGAAGATTTAGAGGAATCCGAATATTCCGAGGAGAGCTGGGAAGCATTACAAACTGCAATGACTATTGCGGAGCGAGTAATAGAATTTGATGAAGAGCATATTGATCAGTCTCTCGTTGATAAGACACTGTCGAATCTAGAAATTGCACGTGATGAATTAATAAGGAGAGATTAAAGAATGACAAAAGAAAACTTAATAACTTAATATAACCTACGGAGAATCTTTAATGATTCTCTTTTTTTTTGTTATAAAATTTACACCATAAATATTAAGTATCAATTTATCATGTTAATAGAATCATAATCAACTTGAATCACAACGAAACTAGAATATCGAACCGATAATTTGGTATCAATTCCTGGAAATTTTAATTTTGAAAATGAACAATAAGTAACGATTTATTTTGAAATAGGGACAAATGCTCTTTTGAGTAATAAGTTTATAACAAATTGTTATTTATCATGGATTATTTATAGTGGTATATTATTTAATAAGGAATGAAAGCGGTTTATTATTGGTTTTTCACATTTTTAGTAAAAAGTAGGGAGGAAATTTTAGTGATGTATTTCTTTGATAGAATTCATATCTATTTGTCAATAGGTGTTGAATCAATTAATTCTAATATATTCCTATAAGGAGGATATAATCTGGATGAGGTATATGAAAACTTTTCTAATCGTTTTTTTTGCCATATTATTCGTGTTTGCTGTACCGGAAGAGTATTTAGCTGATAAAACAGATCTACAAACGGGATATGAATTGAGAGAAGAGGAAAATGGCGGAACTATCGATGATGATGATAGTTGGACAACTCACGAGGAAGAACTGGATTTTTTATCTGAACTAGAAAGTCTCTATGATCATGTACAGCTTGAAGAAATCGGTGAAGCGGGAAACGGTATGCCGTTGCATTTGGTGACAATTGGTTATGATATTCCTGAAACAGATGAAGAAGTGGATGAAGCGGATTATGTATTAATGCAAGGTGGTTTCCATGGAAATGAACCTGCTGGTCGTGAATCGATTTTGAAAACGATGAGAGATATAGCCTCCAGTGAAGATAAAGAAGTAAAGGAAATGTTGTCGGACACAACTTTTATTTTTATTCCTACTGTAAACCCTTACGGCAGAGATAATAATGTTCGCAGAAATAATGATGATGTTGATTTGAATCGTGACCAGATACAATTAAACTCTCCTGAAGCAAAAGCCATTGCAGAAACCCAGAAGAAATATCAACCAATTCTCTTCTTAGATGCTCATGAAAGAGTTAGTGGACCTAACATGTCAATTCTAGGATCACTCAATCTGAATGTAGACGAGGAAATGGCGTCCTTAAATGATAAATTGCTAGATGATTATTCATTTCCAAGTCTAGAAGAAGAGGATTTAACATCCGATTATTATCCAGGATCAAGTTCACCAAGAAATATACGAAATCTCACTTCATTGAAACATACAATCGTATTGCTCCAAGAAACATCACGAGAAGATATTGCTTCTATAAGGGTTAAGTCACATATGACAGGGATAGATGCAATATACGAATACTATAGAGATAACAAAGATGAAATTAGTACAACCATTTCCGAGTCAAAAGAAAGAAATACTAAAAAAGGTAAAGATCGATCCTCTTTTTACTTGGATGGTGAAAGAGGAGAAACACCAGATGAAGAAGATATTCTAGACCCTGCTCCTTATGGATATTTAATTAGTAACTATCATTACAATAAAGTGAAAAATCATTTAGAGCTATTCAATATTGAAGCGGAAGAAAGAGAAAATGGTTACTATATTTCGATGGCACAATCAATGAGAAGTCTTATTCCGTTTTTGTTTGATAACCATTTGGAACAAAGGCTTTTTAGTGGTAAAGCTATTTATGATTTAGACGAAATTGACGACATAGAATTTCCTGAATTCCCAGTTAAAATGACAGAATCTACTGTATTTGACGATCAAGAAACAGGGGAATTTCCTCAAGATTGGAAAGAAATTTGGGAAGAGAGTAATTGGGAAATCCAAGATAATCCTGGGCGACTAGTACAGTATACAGGATCAAGTAGTGATCGCAGCATGCTATCTTGGCAAAAGCCTGGTGAAATTGATGAAAATGTGGAAGTTGCTGGATTAGTTCATACCGATGGAGATAATGCAGATTTTGAAGAAAGTGATGATTCCCTCTTTCAAATTCATTTACACTCATCAGGTAGAGCCGATTATGAAAATGCGTATTATTTAGATGTAAATAAAGAAGATGGCAAAAACAATCTTAGTATCAATCGGCTATTTGGAAAACGATTGACCAATTTGGCTAGTGAAGAAGTTGATTTTGATGTTAGCACAAATGAATGGTATAACGTAGTGTTAAAACGGGATGGCGAAGCACTAAAAGGAAAAGTGTGGCCATATGAACAAGAAGAACCTGAAGAGTGGCAAATCGAAACAGAAGATAAATATTTGGAATTCGGAGATGTGGGTGTAGGACAATCAACAAAAGATGTTGCGAATAATTGGGCATTTTTCAGTGTTGGAACAGGCGGAGAACAAGCTGAAAGAGCACCAAATGATTTGATTGACGGTGACACGAATCCACCAAATAAATTGAAGTTGCGGACTAAAATCGATGAAATAGAAGAAGAGAACTTAGAAGAAGCAAATTTAACAGATGATAGTTTGACAGAAATGTTACAAACGATCGAAAGTGCCGAGGAGATGATTACAGGAGATCCTAACGCAGAAGAGATCAATGAAAAATCGGATGAACTTGATGAGGCATTCTATAACTTGCAAACGTCTACTATGGAATTCGAGACGCGCTTTGAAGAATCATTAGACGAAAATGGTTGGGAACAAACGTGGAGGGATAGTGATTGGTCATTAAAAGAAGATCCTTCACGGCTTGTGCATAACTCGTTAGAAACTGGCAGTGGAAGAAAACTATTATCTAATAAAGGGACAGGGAAAATTTATGGTGATGCAGAGGTTTCTACTGTAGTTAAGGCAACAGAATTTAATAATACACTATTCCAACTTCACTTGCATAGCTACGGGGAGAAGGAAAACAGTTATTATGTAGATTTAAGAAAGAATGGGACCATGAGAGTTAATCGTAATGTGAATGGAACATTTACAACGCTAGATTCTGGAAGTATGCCTTTCTCAGTAGGGAAAAACAAGTGGTACAATCTTGTTTTGAGTAAAGAAGGGGATGTGTTAAAAGCTAAGTCTTGGCCTTATGGACAAGAAGAGCCTTCTGATTGGCAAGTCGAAGTAGAAGATGACGCTCACCAGAGTGGTTATATAGGGTTAGGTCAAGTAGGAAGTTCATCAGTAAATGAGTTTTTATTTGCAAGTTTAGGTACCAATGGTGAAGAGGCACCACGGGCACCACAAGATATTGTTGTAGATAAAGGACCATTGGAAGAAAGAATTGCTGAAATAGAAGAGGAAGAATTAGAAGAAGTTCATTTAACAGACAGTAGTCGGGCAGAAATGGAAGACGTTTTAGAAAGTGCAAAAGAAATGTTGGAACAAGATCTGACTAATGAAGAAATCTATCAAAAAGTCCATGAACTTGATGAAGCATATGATCAATTACAAACAAGCACATTGTCATATGAGACATTTTTTGATGAACCTCTAGAAGAAAGTGGCTGGGAAGATTTATGGAAAGAAGGAGATTGGTCATTGAAAGAAGACCCTTCTAGACTTGTTCATAGCACACTGGATACAGGCGGTGGAAGAAAACTACTTGCATATAAGGATACTGGAAAAATTTACGGTGATGTAGAGGTGTCTTCTGTTGTCAAAGCAAAGGAATTTAATAATACTCTATTCCAACTTCACTTGCAAAGTGATGGTGAACGAGGATCTGAGTCCAGTTACTACTTGGATTTAAGAGGAAATGACAACATACGGATTAACCGAAATAATGGAGGCACGTTTAGTAACTTAAAGTCTGAGTCCACTTCGTTTTCAGTAGAGGAGGACGAATGGTACAATACCGTATTTAGAAAAGATGGAAATGTCTTAAAAGCAAAAGCATGGATTTATGGAACAGAAGAACCAGACGAATGGCAAGTAGAAGTAGAAGATGACAAATTTCAAAAAGGCTATCTTGGACTAGGACATGTGCAAAATACTGCTGTAAATGAATATCTATTTTCTAGTGTTGGTACGAATGGAGAAAATGCACCACGTGCACCACAAGATATTTTAATAGATAAGCAAGATCTAGAAGCTCAAATAGTTGAGATAAAGGATGAGAACTTAGATAAATCAGATTACACGGAAGAAAGTTGGAACAATTTACAATCTGCACTCGAACATGCAGAAGAAGTAGTTAATAGTGCAGATGTCACACAGGAAGATGTAGACGAAGCACTTGAAGCATTAATAGAAGCTTATGATGAATTAGAGGAATCCTCTGAAGAAACGATTAGAGAAACATTACAGGAGAAAATGGAGAACATCGAGGAAGAGGATTTGGATGAATCCTTATATACGGAAGACAGCTGGGCAGCACTTCAAACAGCATTGAAAATTTCCGAAGAATTACTAGCAATGGATGAAGAAAATGTAAATGATGCTGTATTCGAAAAGGCGCTAGATAACCTTGGGATTGCCCATGAAGAATTAAAAGAAAAATAGTGACTCTACTCATCTAAAGAAGGTTTGTACGATGGGTGACATAAACTAGCTAACTGTAGTGCACCTAATGTGTATATTATTTTATTAATATCGTACAAGCCTTACTTCTTTTGTAACGAATGATTGATATTTTAAAAAAGGAGGTGTTCCTTCCATAAAATATATACGTCTTTTGCTCATTGTTTACTGATCAAAGGATGAGAGAAATATAGTATTTATAAATAGGAGTTTTAAAAATGAAGTTGAAAATGCCTCTGAAGCTGGGACTTCTATTCTATTTAGTGTTCTTGGTGTTAGCAGGGTTAACTTCACAGACGACTGCTACTTTCTATGATGAAGAAGTAGTTCAAGGTGTCATTAAAATCGAAAAGATTGAAGTGGAGACTGACGGTACACTTGAAGAAAAAGAAACTTTAGATAAAAAATCAGATCAAGTGGAAGATTCCTCTGCTGAAGAACCACAGCAGTCAAAAGAAGACGAACATTCAAATGATAATTCTAAACAAAAGGAACAAGAATCAAAAGTGGAATCTGACTCGAGCAATGATAATCGTTCTGAAAACTCAGATGAACAGAAGAAAGAAAATGAGAAAGTAGATCCAAAAGATCAATCTTAATAGTGATACAGGACACAGTTATAGAAGGGCTAGAAAGTTCGAGGTGAAGCATATGAAGTGGAAAAAAATATTAAATAGAATTGGTAATATACTTATGACCTTTGTATTTGTTTTTCTAGCTTTCATAGTTGGAATGGCGGCATTCTCTATAGCTTCAGGAGAACAGCCCAATGTGCTTGGCTACGAACTGAAAACGGTATTATCAGGCTCGATGGAACCATCGATCAAAACAGGTTCTATCATTGTTGTTCAGCAAACAAATGAGTCTCATCTATTTGAAAAAGATGACATCATACTTTCCAAACAGAAGAAAGGGTACTCGTTACTCATAGAATTATTGGAAAGGATGGCAGTCAATATATTACAAAAGGTGACAATAATAATGGGCCTGATGTGAATCCTGTACATGAAAAAAATATTGTTGGTCAATATGTTGGAATTACTATTCCTTATGTAGGTTACGTTATGAATTTTGCCAATTCGCAACAAGGTATAACATTCATGTTGATTATTCCAGGTGTTTTTCTGCTTGGATATGCAATTAAGTCTATTATTGATTCATTTAAAACAAATAAAAAAACGATGGAAAAAGAACAGTAAAATAAACTAAAAATTATTGGGAGGAATTATGATGGGATTTAAATCAAAATTTGGTGTAGGAATTATGTCAGCAGCTTTAGGATTATCATTGATTAGTGGCGGAACTTATGCATATTTTAGTGATCAGGCAGAGTCTGAAAACACATTTAGTGCTGGAACGATAGATTTAATGGTTGAGCCAACAGAAATTGTTGAATTAGAAGAAATGAGCCCTGGAGATTCTGTAAGCAGAACTTTTCAACTATTAAATGATGGATCTCTTGATATAAAAGAGGTATTGCTAGAGACAGATTATACGGTAGATGATGCTAATGATGATAATTCAGAAGATTTCGGTGAACATATTGAAGTTGAATTTTTATACAATGTTGACCAAGTTGAAGAAGTGATATACGAAACAACTTTGGCTGAACTTAAGGATATGAATCCTGAAGTAATCAACGAAGAAGTTTTCCTTCCAATTATCGGGGAGGATGGTTTAGAAGCTGGTACAGAAGATGATTTTCTTGTTAAATTCAACTTTGTTGATAATGAAGAGGATCAGAATGAATTCCAAGGAGATACTTTAAATTTAGAGTGGACATTTAACGCAAAGCAGCAAGCGGGCGAAGAAAAATAATAGATTTATCGCAGTGTAACTGGCAGTAAGACCCCTACTTCAAGAATTCGAAGGAAAATAAAAATTGTAAGTGGGGGGTCAACTGTACAATTAGTTGATTACAAGCTAAATACGGCCTTTGCGGCCAACGCTTGCACACCCCTTGTCGGGGCGCGATTGGTTCAACTAACAATCAGTGGGGGAAGGGAAGCAGACTAAAACCGTTACGTCCTGTAACAACGTCTGCATGACCTACATCCTGTAGGCCCAAAACCCCAACTGATTGCAGTTTCACTTTATTGTAAGCGTAAACATCCAATTCTAAGACCTTATAAACATAAAATAGAGAAAAAGAAAGGAAAGAGGAGCATGATAATACGAAATAAAAAAGTTTTTTCTTTGGCATTGGTTGGGATGTTGACGATTGGATCTCTTATGTTTATGAATCAATACGTAAGTGGGGAAAAGAAGCAGAATTCTGATCTCCAAGATGAAATAGAAACGATTGTGGAAGGGCACGAAGAAAATGTAGGAGTTTTTATTAGTACAAAGGATGGGGATATAGGTATCAATGAAGATAAAGTATATTCCTCTGCAAGTACTATTAAAGTACCGATTCTAGTAGAAGGCTTAAGGCAAGCCGATAAAGGTATTATCAATCTGGATGAGAAAACGACTGTCAGCTCTTCCGACATTACAAATGGCGGAGGAATCATACGGCATCTATCAGATAATCAAGAGTTATCTATTCGTGACTTGATGTATTTAATGATTATTGTATCGGATAACACTGCTACAAACATGGTGATTGACAGAGTAGGGATGGATGCTGTCAATCAGGCTTGTATAGAAATGGATTGTCACGATACAAAACTACAAAGAAAAATGCTGGAATCCGTAAAGCCAAAAGATAATCTTACAAGTGCCAAGGACATGTCGACTATTTTTAAAGCAGTATATGAAGGTGATATGTTAAAAGAAAATGAAAAAGAAGAATTTTTAAGAGCGCTTGGAGATCAAAAACTGACCAGTAATTTGCCAGCATATAAAGATAAAGAAAAACATAAAGATGTGGATATTTACCATAAAGGCGGAAGTTTGGGAAGCACGAATGTTAATCATGATGCCGGTATGATGACATATGAAGATGATGTAGCATATGTATCTGTGATGACAGAAGACATGTCGAAAAAGTCACTCCAAATCATGATGGCCGAAATAGGTGAAACCGTGATGGATTATTTGGTAGAAGAGTAAAAGAGTAGAAAATGAAAAAGTAGTAAAAATGTTTGGAAGTGGTCTGTATAAATAGAAAGTATCTCATTGCAGCACTGCTTCCGAACTCTAAAAAAAACAGAGCTGGAATCTTGCATAATTACACTATACCGAAGGAGGAATAGTTGAATATGTCTAGAAGAATAAAGAAAAACATCAATTTATTCCTAGGAATGCTGTTAATATTCAGTATGGGAATAAATGATCTACAAGTTAATGCAGCATCTGTAAACCAAGACTATGATGCCATCATCAAAAATGGGACAATATTAGATGGTTCCGGAGAAGATCGTTATGAAGCAGATATTGCCATTAAAGATGGTTATATAGTGAAAATAGGTGATTTATCAGATGAAAGCGCGGATGAAATAGTCGATGCAAAAGGAAAGTTTGTATCTCCTGGTTTTATAGACAATCACAGTCATGCAAGCACATCCGCACTTGAAGAAGGAAAAAGCTCCCTTACTCAAGGTGTAACGACAGAAATGATGAATCCTGATGGCTTTGGGCCAACAGACGTTAATAATCGATTTGATTTAGAAGAAGATGGACTAGCGATAAACGTTGGAGCGTACATTGGATTTAATTCGGTATGGGAAGAAGTTGTCGGAGAAGACGATCGCGATGCTACAGATGACGAAATAGATACAATGAAAAACCTTGTGGAAACTGGTATGGAAGAAGGAGCTGCAGGAGTATCAGCGGGATTATTTTACAGACCTGCTTATTATGCAGATACGGAAGAAGTAATCGATGTCACTAATGCAGCAGAGAACTGGAGAACACTATTTACGAATCACCAGAGAAATGAAAATAATGAAGTAGTTGAGGCGACGGAAGAAACGATAGATATTGGAGAAGGTGCAGGTGTAACGCCTGTAGTTACGCATATTAAGACACAAGGGCCAGATAACTGGGGTAAATCCAAAGATATGATGGAATTGATCAATGACGCGAATGACCGCGGAGTTTATACAGTTGCAGATGTCTATCCATATTTAAGAAGTCAGACTGGACTAACCGCGATTGTCCCACCATGGGTTGAAGATGGCGGAACGAGCGAGATGTTGGCCAGATTTGCTGATCCAGAATTACGTCCTCAAATTGAAGAGGAAATAGAAGAAATTATGTACAGCCGTGTCGAGGATCCGGAGGGAGTATATTTCCCTACAAAACGGAAAACATTGGCTGATTATATGGAGAATGGTTTGGATGAAACAAGAAATCGTTCGTTTTTATCCATTTTAAACTTGGATTACGATACAGAATTCGATGTGGACATTGATCAATTGGAAGTAACAACTGCAAGCGGAAATACAGCTTATGAATATGATTTCACAGGGAATGATGGAGATGAATGGGATTCATCAAAATTCACTGAATCACACTCGTATCCATCTGAAGCATTAACGTATACGCTCGAAGATGATGCTGGACATGTGAACGTTGAACCTAGAAAAGATGGAAATGCAAGTGCGTATGGAAAAATAAAGCCTGATATGCCAGACGTTGGTGATAGTGAAACAACGATGCGTTTCAAAGTTGGCGATACAATGGGTAAGAATCAACTTATCCGGTTGTGGATCGATTCAGATGACTTTGGATCAGGGAGTTCATTAGCAGCAAATGGATATGGTGTAGCGATTCGTCTTGACCAAGACCGTATCCAGATACAGGAAAGAGAAAATAGTAGCACGAATCTTTTGGATACCATGACAGATGCCGGAATAGAACCGGGTACATGGCTCGATATCAAACTAAAAATGGAGGACGACCAATTTAGTGTGAAAATGTGGCCTGCTTCAGAAGAGGAGCCAGAAGATTGGGATAGATCAATAGATGTATCGAAAGAGGAAGAAATTGAAGATCAAAAAGCAATGGTAAGCATGACGAATAAAGATGCAGATGCTGACAATACATTTCACTTTGGTGACTTTGAAGTAACATCCAACTCTGGAGAAGACGTCTATTATGAATATGACTTCAATGGCGAAAATGGTGCCGCTTGGGATGAAGAAAAAGTGAAAGATATCCACGCTTACCCTGAGGACAATGTTCAGTATAGTATTCAAGATAATACTGGCGAAGTTCTACTCAGTGAAATGGATGAAGAACAATGCTGCAGCTCCTATGGTAAATTCACGGCAAATATGGACGATGTCAATGACAGTGATGTTCTATTGAAGTTTCGCCCTGAAGAAGTTGGAAACGACCAGCAATTGAGATTCTTTACCGAAGCGGACGAATTTTTATCCGGTATGGCGATGCCAGTCAATGGATATGGTTTAGAGCTTGATTTAAAAGATAATGAAATGAACTTGATTGAACGTGATGACAGTTCCACGAAAGAATTGGATAGTCAAGATAAAGAAGTAGGTACAGATTGGCATAAGTTACGACTACGCACTTCAGATGATGAAGTGAGTGCCCGTATATGGAAAGATGGAGAAGAAGAGCCTGATGATTGGGACGTAGAATATGTGGAGGAAGAAAAAGAATTAACTATTGGTGAAACAACCATGCAAATTTTAGAGGCTGAAGGAGGAAGTTTACGTACTATTTATTCGTTTGGACAGGACGAAGATTTTGAAAGATTTTTCAAGTCTCCATATGTTGCAGTTGCGTCTGATGGTGGTGCTACGACTTCTGACAGCGTACATCCTAGACGTTATGGAACACAGCCGAGAGCTTTAGGGAAATTTGTAAGAGAAGAAGGGTTGGTCAGCTGGGAAGAAGCTATTAGAAAAATGACAGCATTACCTGCTACTATCGATGGTTTCTCTGATCGTGGATATATTTTAGAAGGAATGAAAGCAGATATAACCATCTTTGATTCGGAAAAAATTATCGATAAAGCAACATTTGATGATCCTAAACAGTATGCAGAAGGTATTGAGCATGTATTTGTTAATGGACAACTTGCATTGACGGATGGTGAATTAACAGGCGTTCAAGCAGGAACGGCAGCTCGTCTTGAAGCTAATATGCCAACTCGTCCAATGACCGAAGATGAAGATATTAGTATCAGTGAGAAGCGTGATCTAGATGCAATCAATGAGGAGGAGGATAGTAATGCTTCTGTTAAAATTGACTTAGAACAAGAAGCCGATGATATAAGAGCAGAAGGAACATTAGAAATAAGTGACGAAGATAATTCCATTGAGCTAGAATCTGAGAGTTTTGGAAGAATCCAAACGACTGATGGCTGGAGTAGTTTTACAGGGTCTGGTGTTCTAAATGAAGAGGAACTGACATCGTTTAGGGTGACTATTGATGAGAATGATCCTACTATCGATGGTGATGATCCTGTAGTGACAATTGATATTGTTGGAGAAGATCAAATGCAAGGATTTTTAGGAAAAGACATCTCTGATGAAATCAACAAAGAAGACTTGGAAAAGAAGGTTAATGAGATTGAGGAAGCTGACTTAGATGAATCAGACTATACTGAAGAAAGCTGGGACGCTCTTGAATCAGCATTGGACAATGCACATGCAGTTTTGTCAAATGAGGATGTAACCCAAGAGGAAGTAGACGAATCCTATGAACAATTGAGTACGGCTTTTGATGATCTTGAAGATGCAAATGGGTCAGACCGAAAAGCTTTGCAGGATAAAGTTGACGAAATTGAAGACGCTGATTTGAATGAGTCAGACTTTACAGAGGAAAGCTGGAAAACCTTAAATGATGCTTTAGACAATGCGAACGCAGTTTTGGTAGATGATGAAGCATCGGAGGATGAAGTTAAAGATGTTTTGAAACAATTAGATGCAGCTTATGAAGGATTGGAAGCTAAAGTCGACAAGGAACCTTTAGAAGAAAAGATTGACTCTATAAATGATGAAGATTTGGATGAATCCGACTATACAGATGAGAGTTGGAAGGCACTCGATAAAGCTTTACGAATTGCTGAACAAATAATGAAATTAAACAATAATCAATTGAGTCAAAATATGGTTGATAAATCGCTATCCAATCTCGATTTAGCATTTGAAGAGTTAGAGAAAGACTAAGGTTACAAGGATTGGTGGAGGTTGTTAGATGCAACAAATTTTAAGTGGACGACATAGCGAACGTTTCAATAGAGCTGACTTAAAAAGCTTGTTGTCTCCGACTTCCTCCTGACCTTATCTGTTATTTCGTATAGTAGAAAATATTGTTACTTAAAAGAAGGAGGGGAATAATGGGAATAAAAAGCAAGCTCGGTATTGGAATTATTTCAGCTGCAACAGGTTTGGCACTTTTAAGTGGTGGAACTTACGCTTACTTCAATGATAGTGAAGAGACGGCTAATACATTTGCAGCAGGAACAATTGATTTGGACATAGAGCCTACTAAAATAATTGACTTAGATAATCTAAAGCCTGGTGATACGATTTCTAGAACTTTTGAACTCCAAAATAAGGGTTCAATTGATATTGGAAGAATACTCTTAGAAACTGAATATACGGTAGACGACGCTGAAGGAGATAACACAGAAGATTTTGGCGATCATATTCAAGTCGAGTTCTTATACAATGTGGATCAAGTGAATGAAGTCATATATGAAGCAACGTTAGCAGAATTAGAAGGTATGACCCCTGAAGCTGTAAGCGAAAAAGTATTCCTTCATATAATAGGGGAAGATGGATTGGCCGCTGGGACGAATGATAAATTCCTTGTTAAATTTGAATTTATTGATAATGAAGAAGATCAAAATGAATTTCAAGGGGACGTACTAAGCTTAAAGTGGACATTTAATGCCATGTAAGAACCGGATGAGGGAATATGAAAAGTGGATAAATGAAACTTGATTGGAAAGATTCATTAAGGTCATATAACTTGATTTAAGACAAGTCGAAGGAAAATAGAAATGATTACCAAAAAAAGCGGAGAACTAAGGAAATTAAACTATAGAATATCAAAGAGTACAAGTTGACGTCTTCAACTCTTGATAAATGGGTTCAACACCACAAGAATTCTGGATTATTAGAATAGAAGGATAATCGAATCCTTGTGTAAGATAAAACACTCATGCTTCGAAGGTAAAAACTACAATTAGAAATGAAGAATGATATTTTAAAACAAATCAAGCTGATAATAGATGAAAATAGATGAGATTCGCATTAACACTCACAAATAATCGATTTCAGCAATATGTAGCGTCCTACAATCCCCTTGAAGCATGTATTATGAAGTGAAGGGACGTGTTAATCAGGAAGAAGGACTAATTGAATTAATTATTGCACTCTTCAAAAGTAGTCATAATATATGTGCAAAGAAAATTCAAGAAGGAACTCAAAAGCTTTAGTTAGGTAAACGTACACTTTACTTGAGAGGTGGGTCGATCTAGCCTCGAAGGCATGCCAAGTTCTTTTCAGACCCGAGGAGCCTATGAAAATAGCAAACTAAACGCACCATTTTCCAATAAAGTGCTAAACCTTGAACATCATCAACAAGTTATGATCTATTATGGGGTTGACATTCCATCAAGTGGTGGTAAATGTTTAACAAACATACATTTTTAAAGTTGCATTTTTGCGTGAATATTGGTATTTTATAAGTAACATATAAAAGGGGGATATTAAACTATGAACAAGAGATTTCTGTTATCATTTCTATTAATGTTAATGCTTTCTGTTGCCTTGGTTGCATGTGGTGGCGAAAATGATACCGATAACAATGCAGATGGAAACAATAATAACGGCGATGCAGAAGCCGATGCACCAGACTTTCTAAGCTTTTTAACTGGTGGAACAAGTGGTACATACTACCCGCTAGGTGGTGC
>Ga0079226_10000820_pt1 | contig 22906 bp, 18 predicted proteins | sample Poulit2014_FD_76345 | JGI IMG/M metagenome (GOLD analysis project Ga0079226, IMG submission 76345) | Agricultural soil microbial communities from Georgia to study Nitrogen management - Poultry litter 2014 | ecosystem: Environmental > Terrestrial > Soil > Agricultural land | place: USA: Georgia...
GGAACGGCAGGCCCGTGACAAGGCCACGACGATGGAACGCGAGGCCCAGCGCAAGTACACCGAGACCATGAACAACATGAACACCGAGAAGAACGGGCTGAACAAGAAGATCGAGGAGCTGCGAACGATCGAGCGTGAGTACCGTACTCGGCTCCGTGGGTTCCTCGAGTCGCAGCTGCGTGAGCTCGATGACCGTGGTTCGGCGGCGCCCGCCGCAACTCCCGCTGCGGAGTCTTCCGACAGTGACGAGAGCAGTGGCTCGAACAGCTCCGGACAGGGGTACTCCTTCGGTCCGCGTGCTGAGGCGGGCTGAGTATCGCTGCTTGTGACAACCTGGTCCCGAAGCGGGGTTCGGGACCAGGCGACAACCGATCGTTGCCGGGTACGGTGCGCTGTGGGCTCGCATGGGCGGGTGGCGGGCCGTACCCACTCTCCATCGTGATGTAATGAGCTGTGCTCTACTTCATCTTGCTACTGGTCGCCGCGGCCTTGGCAGGCGTGGTCACGGCACTGATCTCGGCGGACTCTGTGTGGGCATGGGCCTCCACCGGACTGTCCGCGCTCGCGCTGTTGTTGTTGGTCGTCGACTGGTTCCGCAGACGCTCCAGGAGGACGGTGCCGGAAGCGTCGGCCAGTGACGTCGAGGACGAGCAGACGTGGGAGACCATGGATGCGGGCGGCGAAAACGACGAGTTCATCGAGGACAGCGAGCGCTCGGACGACGCCGAAGGCTCGTTCGGGGCGGACTCCGGCGAGGCGGAGTCCGGGGGTCCTGTCGGGGACCGCGTTGCCGAGCGGGACGAGCCCGAGGCAGCAGAGCCCACATCGGAGCCACCGCAGGACGGTGTTGCGCTGCCCGCTGTCGGTACGGATCCGCAGGATTCCGGGACGGCCGACACCGCTGGAACCGCGCGGGACACGGGGCCGCTCGGGGTAACGGCGGCAGCCGAGGAGACGGATCCGGCCGAGGAGACGGATCCGGCTGAGGAGAGGGAGACACCGACGGCCACGGCGTCCGCGGCAGCGGCGCAGGCGCCGGCAGGGCAGGCGTCGCAGCACCAGCCGGAGACGGGCCGCGAGACGCTGGTGGAGCAGGATCCGGTAGCGGATTCCGCATCGATTCCCGATGCGGACTCTGCCGCGACAGCCGATGTCGAGGAGAACGTTCCGGGAACGGAACAGACGGACTCCGACGACAGCCGATTCGTTTCCGAGCTCGGTGCCAAGGTCATCGTGGTCGACGAGTACCCGCGGTATCACCTCGGTGAATGTGGCTGGCTCGCCGAACGGGAAACCATGACGATCCCTGTCGCGGAAGCCCATGAACTCGGTTTTACGCCGTGCGTCCGGTGCGAACCGGATGCACGCCTGCTCGCCAAACACCGTAAGCGTCGGAAACGGTCACGCAGACGCGCTCACAGGTGAATCGTTCCGACCGATCTTCACTACCGCGACTGTTCGCGTGTGGAGCTGTGCCGCTCCAGTCCTGAAGGATCACACACGTCACTGTGTGCGGCATCACGATCATTACGTGTGATGTTCGGTTCTGCGGCGAGTCCGCTGTTCCTGCGTGGGCAAGAGTTGTGCCGTCAGTGCCAATCATCTCGCCGGCCGAGCTGCGATTCTCAATTGACGAGCGCTGTTGGCCAGTGATCATCATCACCCGTTGCCGGGTGTGGTCACAGTGCCATTGGCCAGTCAGGTGGGAAGGAGAGCTCATGGCTGCGGAGGACTCGCGCGGCACGGCCCCGAACGATGGTCTTCGGGCGGATGTGCTCGGTGTGGCAGGCATCGTGTTTCTGGTGATGGCTGCTGTCGCGCCGTTGACCGGCGTGATCGTGGTGGCCGCACTCGCCATCACACTCGGCAACGGTGGCGGTACGCCCGCCTCGTTTTTGATCGTGGCGTTGATCCTGCTGTTGTTCTCGGTCGGTTATGCGCAGATGTCGAAGAAACTCGTCAGTGCGGGCGGGTTCTACGCTTTCGTCGTCCGGGGGCTGGGGCGGACCGGTGGGCTCGTCGCCGGATTCATCGCGACCATCGGATACAACTTCTTCGTCGTCGGCACGATCGGTACGAGCGGTTTCTTCCTGCAGACGGTGATTGCGGACATGACCGGCTTCACCATGCACTGGTACCTGTGGGGCCTGTTGTCGTTGCTGGTGTGTTTCCTCTTCGCCCGTTCCGGGGTGGATTTCAGCGCGCGGGTGCTCGGTGTGGCGCTGGTGCTCGAGGTACTCGTTTTGTTGGTGTTCGACTTCGCGGTGCTGTTCCGGACCGGGTTCCGTATCGAAGCGTTCAGTGTCCACTCGGTGTTCGGGTCCGGATCGTTGGCGATCGGGTTGTTGTTGGCGGCGACCGGCTTCCTCGGGTTCGAGGCCACGGCGTTGTTCGGGGAGGAAGCCAAACGGCCGTTCCGGACGATCCCGCGGGCGACGTACACGGCGATCTGCGCGATCGGGTTCATTCTGGCGTTCACCACATGGGCCGTGGTCAGTGCGACGGGGGTGTCACAGGCCCAGTCCACGGCGGCCGCGCACCTCGAGGACGGCGATCTGCTGTTCTCACTGTCCACCGAATACCTGGGGTCGGTATTCACCGACATCATGCGAATTCTGCTGTTGATCAGTCTCACGGCGGCGATGCTCGCCTTCCACAACTCGGCATCGCGGTACCTGTTCTCGTTGGGACGTGCCGGGGTGCTGCCCCGGGGGCTTGCACGGACCAGGGGAAACGGGGTGCCGCAACCCGCGCTGGCCGTGAACGCGGTGTTCGGCACAGTGGTGGCGGGACTCTTCGCGCTCGGTGAACTCGATCCGATCGGCTCCCTGGTCCCGAGCATGATCGGCTTCGGTACGCTCTGTGTTCTGGCACTGCAGATGTTGGCCGCGTTGTCGATCGTGGTGTGGTTCCGGCGTGTGCGTGATCCGCGCTGGTGGTCGACCTGCATCGCGCCCGGCATTGGCTTCGTGTGCCTGGCTGCGATCGTGACGATGGCGATCGTCAATTTCGATATCGTCGCCGGCTCGGAGGCATTGGCAGTGAACCTGTTACCGCTGTTGCTGGCTGTCGCGTTGATCGCGGGTGTCAGTTACGGCGCGTACCTGCGCCGCTTCAAACCAGCGGTCTACGAGGGATTGAGCACGGATATCGAACGTTTCGACATCCCGAACTCGCCGGCCGCGGCTGGCGAACCGCAGTAGCTGCCCGGGATGCTTCGCTGCCACAGCATCCCCGGTACGCGCTCCGGACGACGGGACTGTGTCGACACAGTCCCGTCGTCCGGGCCGCCGGAGTGGCCCCGAACGTGGGGGGGGCGTGGTGAGGCAGCGAGCAGGGCGGGAGCACCGTCGGAACACGGCGGGAACACGGCGGGAGGACGCTGGTGTGACACGGGGAGGGCACCGCCGCGAGGATCAACGACGGCGGGTTATGCTGGGGCCATCGTGGTGTTGATCCGGCCATCACCGGGGAGCCTCCGGAAGAACGGGTGCTTCGACGGCGCCCCAGTAGAACCGGACGGGTGCGGCCCGTGACAGCCGGCGAACGAGCGGCCATCGCCCATGGACGGCGAGGGGCAAGCGGGGTGGTACCGCGGTTACCGCCTTCTGGGTGAATTCCGTCCCCGCGTGGATCGCGACAGCAGTGGCGGCCCGTGCGAGAGACGAACCCGAGGAGCGCGCAAATGTACCCCAGAGCCGGATTCGACAACGCCACCGGAAGTGGTGGCGGTGTGCCTTCGCAGCCATCGTTCCCGCACATCGAACAGGACGTGTTGGCTTATTGGCAGGCCGACCGGACCTTCCAGGCCAGTATCGAGAACCGCGAGGCGGGCACGAACGGTGCGAACGAATACGTTTTCTACGACGGACCACCGTTCGCGAACGGGTTGCCGCACTACGGTCACCTGCTCACGGGGTACGTCAAGGATGTCGTTCCGCGGTACCAGACGATGCGCGGCAAGAAGGTGGATCGTCGGTTCGGCTGGGACACCCACGGCCTGCCTGCCGAACTCGAAGCCGAACGGCAGCTCGGTATCACGGACAAGTCGCAGATCGACGAGATGGGTGTCGCCAGGTTCAACGAGGCCTGCCGTGAATCGGTGCTGCGGTACACCGACGAGTGGCGCGAGTACGTCACCCGGCAGGCCCGCTGGGTGGACTTCGAACGGGACTACAAAACCCTCGACACCTCCTACATGGAGTCGGTGATCTGGGCGTTCAAACGTCTCTGGGACTCCGGGTTGGTCTACGAGGGCTATCGTGTACTGCCGTACTGCTGGCGTGACGAGACGCCGCTGTCCAACCACGAGCTGCGCATGGACGACGAGGTGTACGCCGCGCGGCAGGACCCCGCGGTCACCATCGGTTACCGGCTCGCGGGTAACGACTCCGACTTGGATGGTGCGTACCTGCTGATCTGGACCACCACACCCTGGACCGTGCCGTCGAACCTCGCCACTGCAGTGCATCCCGAAGTGGCGTACGTGCTGGTGCGCTCCGGTGAAAGCCGGTATCTGGTCGCCGAGGCACGACTCGCCGCCTATGCCAGGGAGCTCGGCGAGGAGCCGGAGATCCTGGCCCGGTATGTCGGTACACAACTGCACGGGCTGCGCTACGAACCACCGTTCCCGTACTTCCGCGGCAGGGAGAACGCCCATCAGGTGCTGTTGGCCGACTACGTCACCACCGACGACGGCACCGGCATCGTACACATCGCCCCGGCCTACGGTGAGGAGGACAAGGTCGTCACCGACGCTGCGGGCATCGTGCCGGCGACGCCGGTCGACGCCAAGGGGCGGTTCGACGCGCAGGTGCCGGACTACGAGGGGCAGAACGTCTTCGACGCGAACCGTCAGATCGTGCGTGACCTGAAGAACGGCACCGGATCGACCTCCGGGCAGGGCGCAGTGCTATTGCGCCACGAGACGTACGAACACCCGTACCCGCACTGTTGGCGTTGTCGCAACCCGTTGATCTATCGTGCGGTGTCCTCATGGTTCGTCGCCGTCACCGAGTTCCGCGGCCGGATGGTGGAGCTGAACCAACAGATCACCTGGTACCCCGAGCACATCAAGGACGGCCAGTTCGGCAAGTGGTTGGAGAACGCACGTGACTGGTCGATCTCGCGGAACCGGTACTGGGGCACGCCGATCCCGGTGTGGGTCTCTGACGACCCGAACCATCCACGGACCGACGTGTACGGGTCGCTGGACGAATTGGAACGGGACTTCGGGGTGCGGCCCGAGGATCTGCACCGCCCCCACATCGACGAGTTGACCCGACCGAATCCGGATGATGCGAGCGGACGGTCCACCATGCGGCGGGTGCCCGACGTTCTGGACGTCTGGTTCGACTCCGGTTCGATGCCGTTCGCCCAGGTGCACTACCCGTTCGAGAACTCCGACTGGTTTGAGCACCACTATCCGGGTGATTTCATCGTGGAGTACATCGGACAGACTCGCGGCTGGTTCTACACGTTGCACGTGTTGGCAACCGCACTGTTCGATCGGCCGTCGTTTTCCACCTGTGTTTCGCACGGCATTGTGCTCGGATCCGACGGGCAGAAAATGTCCAAGTCGTTGCGTAACTATCCGGACGTGACCGAGGTCTTCAATCGGGACGGTTCGGACGCGATGCGTTGGTACCTGATGGCCAGTCCGATCCTGCGGGGTGGGGACTTCGTGGTCACCGGAAAGGGCATCCGCGACGCGGTGCGTCAGGCCGTGCTGCCGTTGTGGAACTCCTACTACTTCCTCGCCCTGTACGCCAATGCCGAGGGGCTAGAGGGGCGCTTCCGGACCGACTCCGACAACGTGCTGGATCGCTACATTCTCGCCAAGACACACGAACTGGCGACCGATGTGGCGAGTGCCCTTGATGCCTACGACATCGCCGACGCGTGTGCGTCGATCAGGGACTTCCTCGAGATCCTGACGAACTGGTACGTGCGTCGCTCCCGCGACAGGTTCTGGCAGGGTGACGTGGCGGCGGTCGACACGCTGCACACGGTGCTCGAGGTGACGTGCCGGATCGCTGCACCACTGTTGCCGTTGACGACAGAGGCGGTCTGGCGTGGCCTCACCGGGCAGCGCTCCGTACACCTGTGTGACTGGCCGGGAGGTGAGGAGCTACCGCCGGACGCGGCCCTGGTGTCGACCATGGACCGAGTGCGGCAGGTGTGCTCGGCGGCGCTGTCACTGCGTAAGTCGCATTCGCTGCGGGTACGGTTACCGTTGTCGCGGTTGGTGGTCGCGGTGGCGGACACGTCCGAGTTGGCCTCGTTGCGCGGCTTCACCGATCTCGTGTGCGACGAGGTGAATGTCAAGTCGGTGGAGTTCACCGACGATGTTGCCGCATACGGTCGCCTCGAGATCGCCGTGAACGCCCGAGCCGCGGGACCCAGGATCGGAAAGGACGTCCAGGCGGTGATCAAGGCCGTGAAATCGGGCGAATGGACGACCACGGCCGAGGGGTCGGTCGTCGCTGCCGGCGTGGAGCTTCTCGAGGGCGAGTACGAACGCAAGCTCGTGGCCGCCGGTGACGGCGCGGCTGCCGAACTGGGGCACGGTTCCGGTCTCGTGCTGCTGGACACCACGGTGACTGCGGAGCTGGCCGCTGAGGGAGTGGCCCGAGACGTGGTGCGTGTCGTGCAGCAGGCGCGACGGGAGACGGGCCTGGACGTGTCGGATCGGATCCGGTTGACATTGGATGTCAGTGGTGACGCCGAGGCGGCGGTGCGTGCGAACGAGACCTTCATCGCGAACGAGACGCTCGCTTGCACGGTGTCGTATGCCGAAGCGGCGGAAGGATCGGTTGGCACCGTTGGTGAGGGGCTCAAAGTGCGAGTGGGGATCGACAGGGCCTGACAGCGCGTCGCTGGCGCCCCGGTCTGCGCCGGGGCGCCAGCGGTCGCGTGTCCACCGTTGACTACGGTACCCCCCTAGGGTACAAAAGTGGTATGAGCACCGACGGCGACACGCTGCGCCCCCAGGGCGAACGCTCCGTCGAACTGGCCGTTGACGGTATGACTTGTGCTTCTTGTGCCAACCGCGTCGAACGCAAACTCAACAAGCTTGACGGCGTCGCCGCCACGGTCAACTACGCCACCGAGAAGGCGACCGTCACCTACCCCGACGGGGTCGGAGTCGAGGACTTGGTCGAGCAGGTCGAGCACGCGGGATATTCAGCCAACGTGCCCGCGGCCGAGGGTGACGCACCGTCATCGCACACTGCGGATTCCGACGACGAAACGGAACCGCTGCGGCAGCGGCTGATCGGCTCGATCATTCTCTCGGCACCGGTCGTGCTGCTGGCGATGATTCCGGCGTGGCAGTTCACCTACTGGCAATGGATCTCATTGACGCTGGCAGCGCCGGTCGTGGTCTGGGCGGCATGGCCCTTCCACAGGGCCGCGTCGACGAATCTGCGTCACGGCGCGGTCACCATGGACACGCTCATCTCGATGGGGACGTTGGCGGCGTTCGGTTGGTCCCTGTACGCGCTGCTGTTCGGCGGTGCCGGAGTTCCCGGGATGACTCACGGGTTCGAGTTCACGCTGGAGCGCAGTGGCGGTACCGAGAACATCTACCTCGAAGTGGCCGCCGGGGTGACAACATTCCTGTTGGCGGGCCGGTATTTCGAGGCGCGCTCGAAACGTCGGGCGGGTGCGGCGTTGCGTGCGTTGCTCGAACTCGGTGCGCGGGACGTCGCGGTGTTGCGTGACGGCGTCGAACAGCGGATCGCCACCCAGGAGCTGGTCGTCGGTGACCGATTCGTCGTTCGGCCCGGGGAGAAGATTGCCACCGACGGAGTTGTCGAACAGGGCAACTCGGCGGTGGACGAGAGCATGCTCACCGGTGAGTCCGTTCCCACCGAGGTGCGGACCGGCAGCACGGTCGCAGGAGCGACCGTGAACGCGAACGGCAGGTTGGTGGTGCGGGCCACCGGTGTCGGATCGGACACCAAGTTGGCGCAGTTGGCCAAGCTTGTCGAGGAGGCGCAGACCGGCAAGGCGGCTGTGCAACGGTTGGCCGACCGGATCTCGGCGGTGTTCGTGCCGATCGTGATCGTCTTGGCCGTTGCCACTCTGGTGTTCTGGTTGGTCAGCGGCAGCCCGGTGGCGATGGCATTCACCGCCTCGGTCGCGGTGTTGATCATTGCCTGTCCCTGTGCGCTCGGATTGGCGACTCCGACAGCCCTGCTCGTCGGAACCGGGCGCGGTGCCCAATTGGAGATCCTCATCAAGGGCCCTGAAGTGTTGGAGTCCACCAGGCGGGTGGACACCGTGGTGCTGGACAAAACCGGCACCGTGACCACGGGGACGATGACGCTGGCGGAGGTGCACATCGCCGAAGGCGAGGACTCCGGGAAGGTATTACGGGCCGTGGGCGGCCTGGAGAACGCCTCGGAACATCCGATCGCCCGCGCCATCGCGAGCGGGGTGGGTGAACGAGTGGGACAACTGCCGGAGGTCACCGAGTTCAGCACTCTCGCCGGACTCGGTGTGCAGGGGATCGTCGTCGGAGAATGGGTGTTGGCAGGACGCGCCGCACTGTTGAGCCAACAGGGGATGTCAGTGCCGGAGGAACTGACGACAGCGCGGGTCGCGGCCGAGCACCAGGGCCGAACAGTGGTCATGGTCGGCTGGCAGGGCAGGGTGCGTGCGGTGCTCGTGGTGGCCGACGCGATCAAACTCAGTGCCACGGCAGCGGTACGGCAACTACGTGAGCTCGGTCTGTCACCGGTGTTGTTGACCGGGGACAACGACGCGGTGGCCCAAGCGGTTGCGCGGGAGATCGGGATCAGCGAGGCACTCTCGGAGGTACTGCCGGACGACAAGGTGAACGTGGTGCGGCGGTTGCAGTCGGAAGGCCGTAGCGTCGCGATGGTCGGGGACGGCATCAACGATGCGGCGGCACTGGCGCAGGCGGATCTGGGGCTGGCGATGGGCACGGGTACCGATGTCGCGATCGAGGCGAGCGATCTGACCCTCGTTCGCGGTGACCCGCGGGTGGCAGCCGATGCCATCCGGCTCTCGCGCCGGACGTTCAGCACGATCAAGGGGAATCTGTTCTGGGCGTTCGGCTACAATGTCGCCGCTCTACCGCTGGCTGCCGCGGGACTGCTGAACCCGATGATCGCCGGAGCGGCGATGGCGCTGAGTTCGGTGTTCGTGGTCAGTAACAGCCTGCGGTTGCGGCGGTTCCGTCCGAACGACCAGAGTCCGGTGTCGACGTAATGCCTGCGGCTATGAGGTCGAGGGTGCCCGTGCGTCTGCTGTTCGCGACGCCGACGATGCAGGGCGGGGGTACTGTTTCGCGGGTCTGCTGTTGCTGCACCGGGATGCGCTGCTCGCCGGCTCGCTCGACCGGTTGATGCGGCTGAATCAGGGGTGGCGGAATCGGTGGAGATACTACGATGTGTCCGCTGAATGGAGCAGTCGAAACTACTTACCGTTGTGTGACTTGTGCCATATTCGGAAAATCGTCGCAGGCGAGCGGGCTGTCAGCCGCAGCTGCGGAGAAACACCCCGCCCCGCCTCTGGACGATGGGGCAGGTGTTTCGTAACCTGTTCGAGACTTGGCGGTGGTCAGTCGTCGTCGATGGACGGCTCCGTCGGGTCGTCGCCGAGACAGCTGGTCGGGGAGCTGTGCGGGTTTGGCGACGGGACGTCGCTGACAGCATGTGAAGCGCCATATGATGTCAGCTGGTCTCGTTCGCAACGCGTGCCCTGGTGAGGGCCCCCGACCTCACCACGTGTGGACGCACCCGATAGGCGGCCGAGACGCAAAGGAGACAGAGGCGACGTGCCGTCGCATTCATTGAAGCGAGTTGTGTCCGGAGCAGTGACCGTGGGCGTCGTGTTCGCCGCCGTCAGTCTCCCCGGAACATCAGCAGTCGCTGCCCCCACCCCCGCCCTCCAACAACCGGCCGGCGAGTCCGATGCGCTGCAGAAGTATCAGAAACTCGCGAACAAGGCCGAGAAACTCAACGAGAAGTACCTGCGGGCCACAGAGGACCTCGAGGACACTCAGGACAACCTTGACGAGGCCAATGACGCTGTCGAGGAAGCCGAGGACGATCTCAGAACCGCGAAGCAAAAGAAGGAACGCTACCGCGAGAAGGTGGACCGGATTGCCGGGACGTCGTTCTCCACCGGTGGGAAGTTCACCAAGATGTCCGTATTGCTCAGTGGTGACTCCTCCGAGGAGTTCTTGGAGCGGTCAGCCGCTCTCAACACCCTCTCCGGACAGAAGGTGAAGACTCTCGACGGTCTCTCGGAGGCCGTCGACGCTGCCAAGTCGGCCAAGAAACGCGCCGAGCAGGGACGGTCCGATGCGGAGGATGCCAAGGACAAGGCGGTCTCGCTGCTGGAGGACATCAAGGAGCGCAAGTCGAAGCTGGACGACCAAATCGATGAGATCGAGGACGCCGCCAGTCAACTCAGCGCCTCCGAGAAGGCCCAACAGCAGGACACCGGCGGATCTGTGCCGAACGTCGACGCGCCCAGTGACGCCGCCGAGACGGCCGTGAACGCGGCACTCGGTCAGCGGGGAACGCCCTATGTGTGGGGTGGAACCACGCCGGAGGGCTTCGACTGTTCCGGGCTGATCCAGTGGGCCTACAAGCAGGCCGGTGTCGACCTCCCGCGCACAGCAGCCAGCCAGGCGCAGGCGGGCACTCCGGTGCCGCGTAGTCAACTGCAACCCGGTGACATCGTCTACTTCTACTCGCCCGTCTCCCATGACGGTATCTATATCGGTGACGGAAAGATGGTGCACGCTCCGAACAGCGGATCAGTGGTCCGCGTCCAGGATGTGTACTCGGAGGGTTACCAGGGCGCCGTGCGCGTGACCTGATGGCTCGGGGTTCTCGGGGCCCGCCCCGAGAACCCCGCTCCGCCCACGCGGTAGCGTCGGCGTGTGCTCCGGACGTTGCTGGTGACCAACGACTTCCCACCCCGCGCGGGCGGGATCCAGAGCTACCTGGACGACCTCACACGGTGGCTGCCCCCGGATCGGCTGGTCGTCTACGCTCCCCAGCCGGAATCGTCGGTCGGCTCGCCGAATGAGTTCGACGCAGCCGCAGAGTACGAGGTGATTCGACACCCGCGCTCGCTCTTGCTGCCGACTCCCGGTGTGGCGCGTCGTGCGAAACAGATCATGCACAGTCACGCCTGTCAGGCAGTGTGGTTCGGCGCCGCCGCGCCGTTGGCGTTGCTTGCCGAACCGTTGCGCAAGGCCGGGGCCGAGCGGATCGTCGCCTCGACCCATGGTCACGAAGTGGGTTGGTCGATGCTTCCCGGTGGCCGGTCCGTTCTGCGGCGTATCGGCGGAGCGGCTGACGCGGTGACCTTCGTCAGTAAGTACACGCGGGGCCGCATTTCGGGTGCGTTCGGACCGTTCGCGGGATTGGAGTACCTGCCGAGCGGCGTGAACACCGCACGTTTTCGTCCGGATGAGGGGGCGCGAACCGCGGTTCGGCGGCGTCACGGGCTGGGGCAGCGTCCCACCGTGCTGTGTGTCTCGCGGCTTGTGCCTCGCAAGGGGCAGGACATGCTGGTGCGCAGCCTTCCCGAGCTACGTTCCCGCGTGCCGGGTACCACCCTGTTGCTGGTGGGAGAGGGACCGTACCGTGCCCGGCTCGAGAGGTTGGCTGCCGAGCTCGGAGTGGCCGAGCACGTGGTGTTTGCGGGGGCCGTATCCGCCGAGGAGCTGCCGGCGTACTACAACGCCGGGGACGTGTTCGCGATGCCCGTACGGACACGTGGCCGGGGAATGGATGTCGAGGGGCTTGGCATCGTGTACCTGGAGGCGTCGGCGACGGGCCTTCCGGTCGTCGCCGGGAATTCCGGTGGCGCGCCCGAGACCGTCCGCGACGAGTTGACCGGTCGCGTCGTCGACGGGCGGAATCCGGCGCAACTGACCGATACACTGACGAGTCTGCTGTCCGATCCCGTTCGCGCCGCCGGTATGGGGCAGGCGGGACGTGAATGGATCCTGGGGCACTGGCGCTGGGATATCGTGGCGAACCGGCTGGCCATGCTGTTGGCAGGGGACATCACGCCGGGGTGACGCAGGGTTCCTGCGGGGTTTGCGTGGGGTTGCCACCGATACTGCCGCAGTGATCCGGACGGCCGGCGATGCCGAACCGTGAGATGGGTACTACGGTACGGATCGTGACTGTGCTGGTGATCTCGGGGACAGGATCCGGAGTCGGCAAGACCGTCGTCAGCGCCGCCTTGGCCGCACTCACCTTGCGCCGTGGTGGCCGGGTCGCGGTGCTCAAAGCCGTCCAGACCGGTGTGGCTGTCTCCGAGCCGGGCGATCTGGCGACCGTCCGGTCGCTGGCCGGTTCGCTCACCACGAGTGAGCTGCGGCGTTTCCCGGACTCGTTGTCTCCCGAACAGGCGGCGAGGTACCACCGTTCTGCGGGCATCACTCCGGGTGAAGTGGCCAGTGCTGCTGCTGAGCTGCATCAGCGGCACGAACTCGTGTTACTGGAGGGAACCGCTGGGCTGCTCGCCCGGTTCGACGCGTCCGGCGGTACCCTGCCGGACGCGTCCTGGGCGCTCAGTGCACCGGTTATCCTGGTTGCCGACGTCGGGTCGGACACAGTGGGTACGACGGCGCTCAGCGCCGAGGTGGCGACGGCACGTGGGCTCGATGTCGCCGGCGTGGTGATTGGGCGGTGGCCGCGGGAGCCGGGACTCGCGGCGCGTTGCAGCGTGATCGACCTTCCGGTGGCTGCCGGTGCCCCGTTGTTGGGAGTGCTGCGTGACGGTCTCGGTTGCACGACCAGAGAAGAGTTCCTGGTGGAAGCGGATGCCGGGCTGTCTCCCGTGCTCGGCGGAACCTTTGACGACGAGTCGTTCACCACGAAGGTGAACACGCTGCTCGGGCCGTGATGTGTGCGGCTGGGGTCGTGCTGCGTACGCTGGGCACACGGCAACGCGTCGGCAGCTGCGCGGTACCGTGTCCCCGGTGCTGTGTCCAGCGCATTGGGTCCAGGGCATTGGGTCCACGGTCTGTCGGCCGGTGAGCACGAGAGAGGATCACACAGGATGGCGGATTCGTCGGCGCAGGCCGAGTGGCCACCCGTGCCGGAGGCCGCGGTCGGCTGGACCCACCGACACGTGCGACCCAGGGTGGTCATCAAGGCCGACCTCCTGCCTGCGGTCAGTGTTGTGTCACTGGTCGCGCTGCTCGGGGTTCCGCTCGGCTGGGGTTGGTCCCGACTGGCGCCCGCGACCCGGATGCGGGTGGTCCCCGGTGGGGACCGGGTGGCGCTACCAATGGAGAACTGGCACCGGTTCACGGATCTTGCCGTTTTCATGCTGCTCGGTTTGGCCGCGGGAATCGTGATCGCGGTGGCGGTGTGGTTCCTGCGGGCTCGACGTGGCCCGGTGATGTTGTGCGCGGCCGTGGTGGGGTCTGCCCTCTCGGGGGTGTTCGCGATGCGGATGGGGACGGCGTTCGCCAACAGTCTCTTCGCGATCGAGGAAGCGCCGAGTGTGGGCCAGGTCGTCAGCGAGGCACCGGAGTTGACCACGTGGTGGATCGTGCTCGCCCAACCACTCGCTGCTGCGTTCACCTACGGCATCCTGGCTGTGTGGAACAGCCAGGACGATCTGGGCCGACGACTCGGCTGACCACGACCCGACTGGTCACGACCCGACTGACCCCGTGGGCGTGTCGGGTGTGTGTGGCCAACACGTCCGCGGAGCCGGCAAACACGGGTCAGTTGGGATGAGCCTGGTCCTGTACGTTCAACAGCGCGGACGGCGGGGCTGGAATGGCGCTGAGCCGTTCCAGCAGGCCCGTCTCTCGCGACAGAAAGTCCCGTGCCATTCGGAGTCTGCGGACCGGATGGGTTTCCGCGAGCAGCCGTTGCCTGTCGTCGTGTGACAGCAGGCAGTCGGCGGCCAGGGTGTAGGCGAGTGTCCCGAGGTCGGTATCGGTTGGCGGTGGGTTCCATTCCGTCTGCCAGGCGGTGTTGCAGTATCGGCGGTGCGCCTCCCGGGCAAGCTCGGCCAGTGCGGTTGTCACGCTGTTCGCGTGTTCGGTGACCGGATCGTCGTCGATCCACTCGACAGTACCGATCAGGTACGGTGCCGCAGCGGGATCGATCTGTAACAGTCGGAACCGTCGCCTCCCGGTGCTGATGGTGTCGAATCCGTTCTCGGTGTGCTGCCGTACCTCACGCAACTGTGCAGCGCAGCCGATCGTGTGCACCTGTTCGTCGTTGATGATCTCGACACCGACCGGAGTCTTGCTGGTGACGATGCCGAAGATGCGCTGTTCCTCGGTGGCGTTCATCAGATCCACCGTGAGTTGACGGTATCGGGGCTCCATGATGTGCAGTGGCAGGTGCGCCCCCGGAAGTAGTGCGGTGTCCAGCGGAAACAGCGGTAGTGTTGTCCGGTGGGGGGCGGTGTCGGCTGGGGTACGGTCCTCCGGGGTGTCGTCCACGGGCCACAGGCTACGATGCTGCGGCGCTGTGCGCTTTGTGCGCACGGTTGAGCAGCCCGGATTACCCACTGTGGTCGTGTTCGGGCGGGCGAAATGCGGCGAACGGGTCGGTGATCCGGATTCGCTGTCGGGTGAAGGAGTACAGCGTGGCGGGTCTGCCACCGGTGGTGCCCGGGCGTGCTGTCTCGCCGGTGTTCTGTAGCACGTCCCGACGAGAGAGGACTCGCTGCAGATTGGTCGCGGACAGGCGGTATCCGAGTGCCGCTGCATAGAGATCTCGCAACGTGGACATGGTGAATTTCCCCGGGGCGAGTGCGAAGCCGATGTTGGTGTAACTGAGTTTGGCGCGCAGTCGGTCGCGAGCGTGATGGATGATGTCGTCGTGATCGAAGGCGGTGCGCGGCAGCGCGGTGACAGCGTGCCATGTGGTGTCCGCGGGAACCACCGGCTCGGCGTCCGAGGGCACCAACCCCAGAAACGAGGTGGCCAACATCCGCGGGCCCGGCACCCGGTCCGGCGCGCTGAAGACCGCCAACTCCTCGACGTGGTTGAGCTGGGTCAGATCGACCTTCTCGGTCAGATGCCTGCGTATCGACGTTTCCACGTTCTCGCGACGGCCCAGTGCGCCGCCGGGCAGTGACCAGCGCCCGATGTGCGGATCGAGTGCGCGGCGCCAGAGCAGAACGCTGAGTGTTCCGTTTCTGACTTGCAGTACGGCGGCCAGAACCTCGTGTTGAAGCGTGGTGCGACTGGTAGCATAGGCGGACATGTTTTCAATTGTAGGGCGAAAACTACGGAACGTCAGGAGGACAACAGTCCGATGACCAACGCACTCCAGGCTCCCGACGAACTCGTGCCGTACGGCGGTACCGAGCCGGACACCCAGTGGGCCGAAGAGGTGCGCGCCCTGGCGGCGGAACGTGATGCCGTGCTGTTGGCGCACAACTACCAATTACCGGAGATCCAGGACATCGCCGACCACACCGGTGACTCGTTGGCGTTGTCCCGGATCGCCGCGGCCTCGGACGCCTCGACCATCGTGTTCTGCGGGGTGCACTTCATGGCGGAGACCGCGAAGATTCTCGCTCCGGGCAAGACGGTGCTGATCCCGGACGCGCGCGCCGGGTGTTCGCTGGCGGACTCGGTCACCGCTGATGACCTGCGCGACTGGAAAGCACAACATCCCGGGGCTGTGGTGGTGTCGTACGTGAACACCACAGCCGAGGTGAAGGCGGAGACCGACGTGTGTTGCACGTCCTCGAACGCGGTCGATGTGGTGAACTCGATTCCGCAGGAGACCGAGGTGTTGTTCTGTCCCGACCAGTTCCTCGGCGCACATGTTCGCAGGCGGACCGGGAGGCAGAACCTGCACGTGTGGGCGGGTGAGTGCCACGTCCACGCCGGTATCAACGGTCCGGAACTCGCCGACCGGGCCGCCGAGGACCCCGACGCGGAGTTGTTCATCCACCCGGAGTGCGGTTGTGCGACATCCGCGTTGTACTTGGCGGGCGAGGGAGCGGTACCGGCCGACCAGGTGAAGATCCTCTCCACCGGCGGAATGATCGATGCGGCTCGCACAGCAGCGTCCGACTCGGTGCTGGTGGCCACGGAAACCGGCATGTTGCACCAGTTGCGCAAGGCGGCGCCCGAGGTCGACTTCCGTGCCGTGAACGACCGCGCGTCCTGCCGCTACATGAAGATGATCACGCCGGCCGCGGTGCTGCGGTGTTTGCGTGACGGTGTTGACGAGGTGGATGTGGACCGCAGCACCGCCACGGCGGCCAGCCATTCGGTGCAACGGATGGTCGAGATCGGTAGCCCGGGCGGTGGGGAGTGACCGACCTCGTTAGTGATTTTGAGACGAAAACCGGCCTGTTGTCGAGTCTCGCGGTCACTCGTGGGTGGGTTACCGAGGAACTACGTACCCAGCGACGGCGCCCGCTGTCACCGCAGCCGGCGGATCAGAACGAGCCCTTCCGGCCGGCTCTTGCCGGCGACGGGAGTCGGGAAGGTGTTACCGCATGACTGAGCGAGTCGAGGATTCCGTGGCCCGGGAACCCGTTGTGCCGGAGGTGGTCTCTGCCGCCCTTGCGTAGGATCTCCGATACGGCGCGGACGTGACCACCCAGGCTACGGTTGGCGATGACGCCTCGGCGACCGCGGCGCTGACACTGCGGGAACCGGGCGTGCTCGCCGGTGTCGACCTCGCGCTGGCCGTGTTCGCGGAAGTGTTTCCCGAGGGCGAATCGTTCGAGTTGCTCAGCCGAACTGTGGACGGCACGAGCCATGCGGTGGGGGAACCGGCTGTCGTCCTGCGCGGGCGGACACGCGCATTGTTGACTGCAGAACGGACTGCGCTGAATCTGCTCTGCCAGCTGTCCGGGGTCGCCACGGCCACCGCGGCCTGGGTGTCCGCCGTTGCGGGGACCGGGTGCGCGATCCGGGATTCCCGTAAGACGGTTCCCGGGTTGCGTCTGCCGCAGAAGTACGCCGTGCGATGCGGCGGCGGCGTGAACCATCGATTCGGTCTCGGCGACGCGGCCCTGGTCAAGGACAACCATGTCGTCGCCGCGGGTTCGGTCACCGAGGCACTGCGGTTGGTGCGGGACCGGGGCGCGACCGTACCGTGCCAGGTCGAGGTCGATGATCTGGATCAGCTCACCGAGGCACTCGACGCCGGGGCGGACGAGGTGTTGCTCGACAACTTCACTCCTCGGGGATGCGCCACAGCGGTGCGGTACCGCGACGGAGTCGCTCCTGCGGTCCCCTTGGAGGCCTCTGGTGGTCTCGAACTGGCCAACGCCCGCGAGTACGCCGAGACAGGGGTGGACTATCTTGCGGTGGGCGCGCTCACGCACTCGTCACCGGCGCTCGACATCGCCATGGACCTGAGCTGACAGCGTCCGGCCGCCCCGCAGTCGCGTGACCGGTGGGGCCGTGGTGTCAGACTGGGGGCATGGTGTTGACGATCGAGGAACCTGCGGTGTCTCGACTTGTCGACGATGTCTTCCCGCTGTTGCGGACACTGCGTCCCGGGTTGACACGGGTGGCCTTCGACGAGCTGATCAGCGAGGGTGGCGCACAGGGACTAACGGTATTGGTCGCTCGCGACACGGTCGGAGAGTGTGTGGGTGCGGCGTTGTACCGGCTGATGACGACCAGTCGGGGTAAGCTGGTGTTCGTTGATGATCTTGTGACCAGCCCTGCGAGTCGTTCCACCGGGGTCGGCGGGGAACTGATGGCCGAGCTGGAGCGTCGTGGCCGGGAGCTGGGCTGCGACCGGATGGAGCTCGATTCCGGCATGGCGAACCAGGCGGCACACCGGTTCTACTATCGACATCGGATGGGTGCGATCGCGTTGCACTTCACGAAGGAGCTGGCAGCACGATGAACACGCTCCCGGCGCGGATGCGCGCCGCACACGTGACCGAACTCGGGCCGGCCGACAACATCCACGTCGGGGAGGTGGAGGTGCCCTCACCCGGTCCGACCGACGTACTGGTCCGGGTGCACGTCTCGGCGGTGAACCCTGTCGACGGTTTCGTCCGTTCCGGGGCCTACCCGACACACACCCCCTTCCCCTTCGTTGTCGGGCGCGACCTGGTGGGGGAGGTGGTCGCACCCGGTTCCGGGGTGTCCGAGTTCACGGTAGGCGAACGGGTGTGGTGCAACAGCCTCGGTCACGACGGTCGGCAGGGGGCGGTCGCCGAGTACGCGTTGGTACCGGCGGAACGTTTGTACCGGCTGCCCGGCGCCGTGGATCCGCTCACCGCTGTTGCCGTGGTCCATCCAGTGGCGACAGCGCAGTTGGCACTGTTCACGCACGGTCGGTTGCGGGCGGGCGAGACCGTGTACGTCGCGGGTGGCGCCGGGCACGTCGGGGGCGCCGCGATCGTACTCGCCGCGCGTGCCGGGGCACGTGTACTCGCCAGCGCAGGTGCCGCCGACCGGGAATACTGTCGCCAGCTCGGTGCGGACAGGGTGCTCGACTACCGGGATCCCGAGTTGGGGAGACAGCTGCGAACAGCGGCGCCGGACGGGGTGGACGTACACCTGAACACCTCCGGCAAACACGATCTGGCACTGGCCGTGAACGTACTCGCCCGGCGTGGTCGTATTGTGTTGATGGCCGGGATCAGCGCCACACCGGAATTCCCGGTGGGGAACTTGTACACGCGGGGTGGCAGCGCGATCGGTTTCGCCATCAGCAATGCCACGATCCCGGAGCTCGCGGCCGCTGCCGCACGCATCAACCAGCTGTTGGCGGAGGGGGTACTTGCGCCACGGAACGTGACGACGTTGCCGTTGGAGTCGACAGCGCAGGCGCACCATTGGTTGGAGACCGGCCAGGCACGCGGCACGCGTCTGGTCGTGCAGCCGTGACCGGGTGGCGGGGACGGTCGGTCGCTACGACGGTCGGCCGCTACCCAGTGGGTCTGGATAGCGGCCGATGGCGGGTCACTTGCCGAGTCGGCGGTTTGTCAGGACGGCGGTGTCCGTCCGCGATTGTTCGGCGAGTTCGGGATCGACGTCGACAATCAGCATGTCGGGCGAGTCCGCAAGGCTCCCCTGCGGATGACCGTAGGGGTTCGCCGCCATGCTGTAACCGATACCGGTGGGGGCTTTGGGATTGACCTCCGTGCCGGAAGCGCTGGGCTCGGCCTGGTCGCAGGCGAGTACCCAGCTACCGGAGTCCAGTGCGCGAGCCCGGACCAGTAGTTCCCACTGCTCGCGTTTTCCCGGCCCGGCACCCCATGAGGCCGGTGTGACCACCACGGAGCTGCCCGCGTCCGCGAGTGCTTGGAACAACTCGGGGAAACGGAGGTCGTAACAGGTCGCGATGCCGATCACGATGTCGTCGAGCGGCACAGTCATGATCTTGTAACCACCCGCGACAGTGTCCGACTCGTGGAAGCCGAACGCGTCGTAGAGATGGATCTTGTTGTACCCGGTGTGGGTGTCGTGGCCCGTCACCAGTGCGGTGTTGTAGATCCGGCCGTCCGGGGACGGGGTGAACATGCCCGCGATGATGAGCACGCCGTGTTCCTGCGCGATCGTTGCGACGGCTTGTGCCCAGGGACCGTCGAGCGGTTCGGCCACCTGTGCCAGTGGCGCGCCGAAGCGGGTCATCATTGCTTCGGGAAAGACCACGACGCGTGCGCCCTGTTGTGCGGCTGCGCGTGTACGGGTCCGGATCAGCTCGATGTTCTCGTCAGCCTGGTCGCTCGACGTCACTTGACACAATGCGAAACGTGGCACGTCTCACCTCCGTGATCGGTGTGGGTGATCCAGCCTATGCCCGTGAGGTCCCAATGCGCGAGACCGTATCCTGGAGACATGCCGAACCGCATCGATCTGCGAGGTCACGCGTCATCCGTTGCCGAGTTACGTGGTCTGTTGCCACGCGCCGAAGTGGACGTCGACGCCGTGCTCCATCGGGTACGGCCCGTTGTGGATGCGGTGCGTGAGAGTGGCACCGAAGCGGTACTGGACCACACCGAGCGCTTCGACGGCGTGCGCCCCGCGGCCGTGCGGGTGGGGAAGGCTTCTCTCAAGGAAGCGCTTGAGCAGCTCGACACCGGGATACGCGAGGCGTTGGAAGAGTCGATCAGCAGGGCACGGCGGGTGCACGCCGCGCAGCAGCGTAGCGATGTCACCACGAATGTGGTCGATGGCGGTACCGTGACCCAACGATGGGTGCCGGTGGAGCGAGTGGGGTTGTACGCACCCGGTGGGTTGGCCGCTTACCCGTCGACGGTCGTGATGAATGCTGTCCCCGCGCAGGAAGCCGGTGCCGAGTCCGTGGTGCTGTGTTCGCCACCGCAGGCGGCGTTCGGGGGATTGCCGCACCCCACGGTGCTGGCGGCAGCAGCGCTGCTGGGTCTCGACGAGGTCTGGGCGGTCGGCGGCGCGCAGGCCGTGGCACTGTTGGCCTACGGTGGTACCGACACGGACGGCACCACGTTGCAGCCGGTGGACATGGTGACGGGACCGGGAAACATCTACGTGACCGCCGCGAAACGTGTGCTGCGCAGTGTGATCGGTATCGACGCCGAAGCGGGCCCGACGGAGATCGCGATCCTCGCCGATGACAGTGCGGACGCGGGGCATGTTGCCGCCGATCTCATCAGTCAGGCCGAGCACGACACACTCGCGGCGAGCGTGCTGGTTACCGACTCACCCCGACTTGCCGACGCCGTCGACACGGAGCTCGAACGCCGAGTGGCCGTCACGAAGCACCGGGAACGGGTCGCCGAGGCGTTGCGAGGCCGCCAGTCCGGCACCGTGTTGGTCTCCGATATCGCCCAGGGACTGACCGTGGTGAACACCTACGCCGCCGAGCATCTGGAGATCCAGACCGCGAACGCCAGGGCCGACGCCGCCCGGGTGCGTCATGCGGGAGCCGTTTTCGTGGGCCCCTACTCGCCCGTTTCGCTGGGGGACTACTGTGCGGGCTCGAACCATGTGTTGCCGACCGGGGCGGCGGCGCGGCATTCGTCCGGATTGTCGGTGCAGAGCTTTCTGCGGGGGATTCACGTGGTGGACTACAGCGCGGAGGCCCTGCGCGAGGTCTCGCAGAGAGTGACCGCGCTGGCCACGGCCGAGGACCTGCCCGCGCACGGTGAGGCTGTCAACGACCGGTTCGAAGGAGCCGAGTGATGAGTACCGACGAGCCCGGTGTGGCGGATCTCCCGCTACGGGCGGATCTGCGGGGGCGCACTCCCTACGGCGCGCCCCAACTCGACGTTGCCGTACGGCTGAACACCAACGAGAACCCGTATCCGCCCTCGGCGGAGTTGGTCTCCGACGTCGCCGAATCGGTTCGGGAAGCGGCGCGTGAACTGCATCGCTATCCGGACCGTGATGCGAGCGCATTGCGGAGTGATCTGGCCACGTACCTCGCCCGGCAGACCGGTGTCGAGTTGTCGCAGCGCAACGTGTGGGCGGCGAACGGGTCGAATGAGGTGCTGCAACAGATTCTGCAGGCTTTCGGTGGGCCTGGACGGACGGCGCTCGGGTTCGTCCCCTCCTACTCGATGCACCCGATTCTCGCTGCGGGGACTCTCACGGAGTGGTCCACTGAGCCGCGCCGGGACGATTTCACGCTGGATGGTGCTCGTGCAGCGGAGGTTGTTGCGGAGCGCGCGCCGACGGTGGTGTTGTTGACGAGTCCGAACAACCCCACGGGGACCACGGTCGGGCTCGACGATCTGGAGGCCGTGTTGGCGGCGGCGCCCGGTATCGTTGTCGTGGACGAGGCCTATATCGAGTTCTCCGCGCAACCGAGTGCGTTGCGACTGCTGGAGCGCTATCCGGCCAAACTCATCGTCTCACGGACCATGAGCAAGGCGTTCGCGTTCGCGGCGGGCAGACTCGGGTACCTGGCTGCCACTCCGGCGGTTGTGGACGCGCTGCAGTTGGTGCGTTTGCCGTACCATCTCTCGGGACCCACCCAGGCGGCCGCGCGTGCCGCGCTGCGGCACTCGGAAGAGACGCTGAGCTCGGTGTCGCGGCTGGCCGCCGAACGCGACAGGGTGACTGTCGCGCTGCGTGAATTGGGTTTCGTGCCGGTCGACAGCGACTCGAACTTCATCCTTTTCGGGGATTTCGAGGACGCACACGCCGTATGGGAATCCTTTGTCGAGCAAGGAGTGCTGATTCGGGATGTGGGCATCGACCGGCATTTGCGGGTGACCATCGGTACACCCGAGGAGAACGACGCGTTTCTGGCGGCGTGTAAGGAAGTGGCGTAATGACGCGAACAGGGAAAATCGATCGTACGACCAAGGAGTCAACGGTCTCCGTCGAGGTCGATTTGGACGGTACCGGTCAGGTGGAGGTTTCCACCGGTGTGCCGTTCTACGATCACATGCTCACATCCTTCGGGGCTCACGGGTTGTTCGACCTGCGGGTGCACGCGGACGGTGACGTCGAGGTCGACGCTCACCACACGGTCGAGGACACCGCTATCGTACTGGGACAGGCGCTTCATCAGGCATTCGGTGACAAGAGCGGCATCCAACGGTTCGGCGACGCCTGGGTCCCGATGGACGAGACCCTCGCACACGCGGCCGTGGACCTGTCCGGGCGGCCCTACTGTGTCCATCTCGGTGAGCCCGCGGAATTCAACACGTTCACCATCGGCGGCAACTATCCGTTCGTGCTGACCCGCCACGTGTTCGACTCGCTGTCGTATCACGCGGGCATCGCGCTGCACGTGCGCGTGTTGCACGGTCGCGACCCGCACCACCTTGCCGAGGCACAGTACAAAGCGGCGGCGCGAGCGCTGCGTGCTGCGACGGAACACGATCCCCGGGTGAGCGGCATCCCGTCCACGAAGGGCGTTCTCTAGATGGACTCGGGGCTGGTCGGCATCCTGTTGATCGCGCTGGCCGGTTTTCTGATCGGTGGCGTGTACACCACCTGGAAGAC
>Ga0079226_10000821_pt1 | contig 22873 bp, 22 predicted proteins | sample Poulit2014_FD_76345 | JGI IMG/M metagenome (GOLD analysis project Ga0079226, IMG submission 76345) | Agricultural soil microbial communities from Georgia to study Nitrogen management - Poultry litter 2014 | ecosystem: Environmental > Terrestrial > Soil > Agricultural land | place: USA: Georgia...
TGTGTTACTTGTAAAGCGTAGGCTCCCTGGGGTAACTTACCTTGTGCCTCGATATAACGAGCTGCCTCCAAATCTACATTCTCAAATTCGTAGGTTACTACATCAGATTTTTCCGTTAACTGTTCAATTGCATTCATATCATCGTAGGTTGCTACAATCTGTTCATCTGCTACTTGGGCTGTTGGACAATTAGGGGTTGGGTCTAAGACGATGATGCGATAGCCATTATAACGGGCGGCAATCGCCATCATTCGACCGAGTTGTCCTCCTCCGATAATACCAATTGTTTGTGGGGGTAATATAACTTGATTATGATTATTTGTTCGCAAGGTCTTCCCTCATCTCATCTACATTTTTTTTCATTCTTTTACGGTATTCGTCTAATTTTTTCGCCACTGTTTCATTCTCTAGGCTAATAATTTGACCAGCAAATAGAGCTGCATTAATTGCTCCAGCTCGCCCGATTGCCATCGTGGCTGTCGGCACTCCTCCAGGCATTTGCACAATAGAAAGAAGGGAGTCCATACCACCGAGGGCACTCGTTTGCACTGGCACTCCGATTACCGGTAAGGTCGTTTGAGATGCGACCATTCCTGGCAAGTGTGCAGCTCCTCCGGCACACGCAATAATTACTTTTAAACCACGAGACTTGGCCGACTTCGCATAATCGAACATATCATCAGGAGTTCGATGTGCTGAAACGACTTCCCTTTCATATTCAATTCCTAATTGTTCTAGCGTGTCGCAGGCATGACGGATTGTTTCCCAATCCGAAATACTTCCCATGATTACTCCGACTTGGACCATTTTTTCACCTCAAATTCCGTTAAAAGCAAAAAAGTCTATTCTACCCCCTATTTTATCTAGGGGAATACGAATAGACTGCTTTTTTCATTTTATTTTTTGCATAAGTATACAAAATATGTCAACCTCTTCCATAGTCGTAGCATTTACGGTGCTTACGTAGAAACTTTTGAGCCATATTCTCAAAATTATATGGAGCTTCTTTTTATTTATTTGTTCACGTTACTAGTATAGCAAAGTTTAAAATTAATCGTCAACAAATGTGTGAACAATTATTTACAATTTTGGCTTAACATTCGGCTTTTGGGATAAAGGTTTATCGTGAGGGGGAGTGATTTCGACTTCCGCTTCGTAATCATCCTCTTTCTCCTCCCTTACTTGATCAAGCTTTTCTTTTCTTTCTGCTTCTTGTTCCGCTTCGATAATTCGTTGTTTACGAACTTGCTTTAACCAAAAACCTCCTTGAATATGCTTCGGTTCATAACTAATGATGAATGCCTTTGGATCGATATCCGTAATTATTTTATATAAAAACAATTCTTGTTTGCGCGGGGCTAACACTTGAATCGATAAACGATCCCCTTCCATTCCATAAGACTTCCAAGTTGTCACTCCGAAACCTTTTTCTCGTAATTTTTTTGTAAAAGGTAGTTCTGGGTTTGTAGATATGACATTTACGGTAATATAACCTAAAGCGAGACGTTCCTCAATCTTTGAACCTATGATAATTCCAAGAGCAAAACCGATAGCATAAGCGATAATATTTTGAATTTCTTCTAAGTTGTCCAATACGATACTTAAACCGATAATATAAACAACCACTTCAAAGGTACTTGCAAGCGCTGCTAAATAACGCCTTCCTTTTAAAGTTAGTATCATTCGCATCGTTGAGAAGGATACGTAGACAATATTAATAACTAAAATAGTAAGGACAATTCCGTAAGCATTAGATAACATTGTCATTCCTCCTTGAGGATCGTTTGAAGGTAACCTGTTTACTGCTGTAGACTTTTGCACGTCTCTTTCGCTTCATATGATATAGTTAAAAGTAATCGTCTGAAACTGTAGAAGAGGTGTAAACTGTGCAGAGACAATCGTTATTTCCATTGAAGTCGTTGCTTTTTTTATTCCATGCAACGAATACAATTATTATAAGCTTCCTACCTTTATATTTACAATACAAGGGATTAAATGGGACAGAGATTGGTTGGGTTTTAGCAATAGGGCCTTTCGCTTCAATTATATCACAACCCTTTTGGGGTTATTTAAGCGACAAGTATAATACGGTCAAACGTATGTTACTTATTTCCGTTATCGGTATGTTAATAGCAAGTGTAATCTTTTTTCAGATGAATCATTTGCTTGCGATTTTATGTATTGGAGCGATTTTTTACTTTTTTTCTTCTCCGGTTGGGGCTTTAAGTGATAGTTTAGCTCAGAGGAGAGCTGATGAGTTAGGTATCTCTTTCGGCTCAATCCGTACGTGGGGATCGATCGGTTTTGCCTTTTCCTCTTTAGTCGTCGGACAAATATTAACGACAATCGGAATCGGCAATATGGTTTGGCCTTATTTATTTTTCGGATCGATTTTACTCATCGTCGTCTTTTTAATCGAAGACGTCCCAGCAAAAGATCATTCCGTATCAGGAAGAGACGTTATTTCCTTACTTAAACAAGCGCCTTATACGTTATTTTTGCTATGTATGGTATTTATTACAATTACTCATCGGGCAAATGATAGTTTTATCGGACTTTATATTGCCGATTTAGGAGGTAGTGAATCCCTCGTTGGAATCGCATGGTTTATCGGCTTAATTAGTGAAGCGACAATTTTCGCCTTGGCGGTCTTTTGGTTCCGAAAGTTTAATCCTATCTTCTTTCTTATTATAGCTAGTCTATTGTATGCACTACGGTGGTTATTATTCGGAATTTCTGATTCACCGTATACGATTATCGCCTTACAACTATTACATGGATTAACCTTTGGTGTCTTTTATGTTGCTTCTTTTGAATTTGTGTCGAAACTAGTGCCAGGAAAACTAATCGCAACAGGACATTTAATTTTTTATTCTGTATTTTTTGGCGTATCCGGTATTATCGGCTCTTTAGTAGGAGGAAAAGTAATCGACCTCTACTCAATAATAACCTTATATAAAATGATGACCTTGTTGGCGATGGTTGGAATTGCTCTATTTATCGCTTATTATGTATGGTTGCAACGAAAGACTAACAAAACAGCTCAAAACCATCATGAACAGGCTGGAACCTAAGTTAGCAAGAATCTAGCTTAGGGGTTTTGGTTTATCAGGGCTCTTAATTACGATAATGGTGGTTTATGAGATATATCTTGAAAACGTTACACTCTTCTATAACAATTATTTAATGAAGTAAGATTAGAAGCATCTTTTGTACCACTAGCAGAAATATTTAGAAATTGTAGCATAGCGGGGAGATGCAATATATCTCAATTCATGCAATAACGATGAATGAAACATAGTGGATCCGACCACTGTAGCGCAGTTTTCAAAATTCAATAAGCCAGATACAGTAGAATCACCCAATATGATAAAACTCAGAAATGAAGCATAGTAGAGAACAGACTTTGCCTACTATATAAAAAATCCCCTTAGCTAGACATAGGCTAAGGGGATTTTTTGATCAATAGTTTATATTTTACTGTAAGAAAATGAAATATAAAACAAAGATAACAGACAATCCATAAATAACTGGGTTAATTTCTTTCGCACGGCCTTGCATAATCATCGTAATTGGATAAAATACAAATCCGATCGCAATACCTGTCGCAATCGAATACGTTAGAGGCATTGCAATAATTGTTAAAAAGGCCGGCACTGCAATTTCAAAACGTTCCCATTCGATATCTTTAAGTGCCTTAGACATTAAGACACCAACGATAATTAATGCCGGTGCTGTTACTTCTGATGTAATTACTGCTAATAGCGGTGAAAAAAATAAAGCTAACAAGAAAAATCCTGCAGTTACTACAGAAGCAAAACCTGTCCTACCGCCAACAGCAACCCCGGAAGAAGATTCAACAAAAGACGTCGTTGTCGATGTTCCAACTACAGAACCGACAACTGTCGCTGCTGAGTCCGCAAACAATGCTCTTCCGGCACGCGGTAACTTATCATTCTTCATTAAACCTGCTTGGTTAGCAACTGCTACTAATGTTCCAGCGGTATCGAAAAAGTCTACGAATAAAAATGTTAAAATAACGACGAGCATTTGCAAGGTGAAAATATCACCAAAATTAACGAACGCTTGTCCAAAAGTCGGCGCTAAGCTTGGTGGAGTACTTACAATATCGTTAAGCCCACTCGGTGTACTAATTAAGCCGAAGATCATTCCGACGATCGAAGTAATAATCATACCGTAAAAAATACCACCACGAATGTTTAAAGATAATAAAATAACTGAAATAACAATTCCAAATATTGCTAACATAACTGGTGGTGATGTAAGATCGCCTAAGGCTACTAATGTCGCTTCATCGCCAACGATAATTCCGGCATTTTGAAAACCGATAAATGCGATAAAAAATCCGATTCCTGCTCCTACTGCTAACTTCAAATTCGATGGAATCATATTAATAATTTTCTCTCGTAAACCAGATAACGTTAATAAAATAAAAATAACTCCAGAAACAAAAACTCCTGATAAAGCCGTTTGCCACGGAATTCCGTAACCGAGTACGACTGTATAAGCGAAGAAAGCATTCAAGCCCATCCCCGGAGCAAGTCCGATCGGATAACGGGCAAGTACTCCCATTAATAATGTACCAATCGCTGCGGCAATGGCTGTAGCCGTAAAGACAGCTCCTTGGTCCATCCGGGTTATACCTTCTGGTAATTGTTCAACCCCCTCTAGAGAAAGGACCGACGGGTTGACGAATAATACGTAAGCCATCGCTAAAAAAGTCGTCAGACCAGCCATAAATTCCGTACGATAATTCGTGCCGAGTTCTTCAAACTGAAAATACCTCTTCAACAAAAGTTCCTCCTTCAATTTTACGTACAAATCGACTGGAAAAATAGAAAAGCACTCTTATCAAAGAGTGCTACTTACGTAAAATAAAGGTAGGCGAAATTTAGTTCATACCGTTAGAGGGCATTAATTTCGCTACAAAATCTCTATTTTAACGTAGTTAGACTATTTACGGTAGTCTAGTAGAAACTCCAAAGCCGATTCTTCAGATTATACGTTAATTTATTTAATTTAAATTTAATCATACTCGTTTCTCCATCATTCGTCAACAAAAAGATTTATTCGAGGTGCCACGAAATAGTATAACTTTACTTTCTGAAAAATAAGCTACTGAAAATCCACACTCTAACTCCGAAATAACTTAATACGTAACACATTTATTTAGTTTAATCGAGCAATCGATTATTTTCATCAACAGATAATATTTTAGTTTCTTTTGATGATGTGAGCATTCCTGTTCCATGGCAAACACTACACTTATACTGCCAGCCTTCATCATCGACTTGTTTTCCCGTGCCATCACAAGCGATACACTGCTTTTTCATTTCAATTATTCTCCTTTCGATTTTTCACTATATTTATAAGTCCACCAGCTAAAACTATATTAATTTGCCGGGGCGTTAAATCATGGGCTACTTCTATAGATTTTTGTTTATCTTTTAACATAATTGAGAAACTTCTTTTGTTCTTTATGTTTTCGTAAATATTGCTTAAAATTAACGTATCCCCCTCCTCTAATTTGTCATAATCAGCTACATGGACGAATTTTAGTGGTAAAATACCAAAATTGACTAAGTTTTGGCGGTGAATACGCGCAAAGTCTTTTACGAGAACAACTTTTAACCCCAAATATCTCGGAGCTAGTGCCGCATGTTCACGGCTAGAACCTTGCCCGTAATTAAAGCCACCTACAATAGCATGACCACCACTTTTTATTAACTGTTTACTTCTTTCGTAATAAGTAGGGTCGATAATTTCAAAGGTAAACTTGCTTATTTCTGGTAGGTTACTTCTAAAAGGTAACACACGAGAACCTCCAGCTAATATTTCATCAGTCGATATGTTATCACCCATTTTCAATAAAACGGGTAGTTCTATCGTATCGTCAATTCGCTCCATTTTCGGTATGGAAACGATATTCGGTCCTTTTTCAAGTGTTATTTGTTGTGCTTCTTTTTCTTCCGGGGGCGCCTCCAAAGCTGCCTCCATATTCGCAAAGCCTTTTGGAGCTTTTATTTTAGGAACATCCATTTCTAATGTACGCGGATCTGTTATTTCGCCGGTTAAAGCTGAAGCTGCTGCCGTTTCTGGACTGCATAAATAGACACTGTCCTCTATCGTACCCGATCGACCAGGAAAATTTCGTGGGGTAGTTCGTAAACTGTTTTTACCCGTTGCTGGTGCCTGCCCCATTCCAATACATCCGTTGCATCCTGCTTGATGAAGCCTAGCACCCGCTTGGATAAACTTAGCAATATGACCGGTATGAACTAACTCCATTAAAGATTGACGAGAGGTCGGATTTATATCAAAGGAAACTCCTTTAGCAATTTGTTTGTTAGCAACAATTTCAGCTGCAATAGCAAAGTCCCTATATCCGGGATTAGCAGAAGAACCAATGTAAGATTGATAAATTGATGTCCCTGCAACCTCTTTTACTGGTACGACATTTCCTGGACTTGAAGGCTTAGCTATAAGGGGTTCGAGACGTGATAAATCGATTTCCTCGTATTCATCATACGTCGCATCTTCATCGGCTACTAACTCAATCCAGTCCTCTTCACGCTGTTGGCTTTTTAAAAACCGTCTTACTTCCTCGTCGGATGGAAATACAGTTCCTGTCGCTCCAAGTTCTGCTCCCATATTCGCAATAACGTGCCGATCCATTGCGTCCAAATGCTTTAAACCTGGCCCATAATATTCAATTACTTTTCCAACGGCACCTTTTACATCATGCCGACGTAACAATTCTAAAATAACATCTTTTGCACTTACCCATTCTGGTAATTTTCCAGTTAATTTAATGCCCCATACCTTTGGCATGTTCACATAAAAAGGTTCACCAGCCATCGCCATTGCAACATCTATTCCTCCGGCCCCGATTGCTAACATTCCCATACAACCATTGGCACACGTATGGCTATCTGAACCTAGCAGCGTCTTACCTGGTTTCGCCAAATATTGCATATGAACAGGATGACTCACCCCATTTCCCGGTCGACTATAATAAAGACCAAAGCGACGGGCAGCACTTTGTAAAAATAAATGGTCGTCTGGATTTTTACCGTCAGTTTGGATTAAGTTGTGGTCTACGTATTGAGCCGACACCTCAGTTTTTACTCGCTTTATTCCCATTGCCTCTAACTCCAGCATAACCATTGTCCCAGTTGCATCTTGGGTTAACGTTTGATCAATTTTAATACCTATTTCAGTACCCGGTATCATTTCACCGCTTACCAAATGACTTTTTATTAATTTTTCTGTAACATTTAATCCCAATTATCGAAAACCTCCTTAATCGAACTTCGTATACAATTATTTTTCTTGAAAAATATTTTTATACATTATATCTGTATGTAATTAAATTCAGAAACATACATTTTTCGACTGTATATACTTTATCTTTAGTTGAAATCTTTTATGAAATATTTTTAATACTGTGAAATATAATTCAAGCAAACGAAATAAAGATTTATTGGGAAAATATTGTTTTTAATAAAGAAAGATCCAACTGTAATAACAATTACTCTTACAAAACATTCATAAAGAAGAAATTAGTAAGGAATATAGCGTAAAAGTGATTGAAGTTATGCTTTATTCAATCGTTGAATTTCTCGTAAAGGAGTATCCATAATGGGAAGTATTATCGAGGTAAAAAATATATACAAAACCTACGGTGACTTGCATGTTGTCCACAATATAATAATGAAGGTTCAACGGGGTGATATTTACGGCTTAATTGGTTTAAACGGTGCCGGTAAGACAACTCTTATCAAATTACTACTCGGGATAATAAAACCGACAAAAGGTTGTTGTGCAATTTTCGGTGAAAAAGTGTCACACCTAAGTTCGTACCTATGGAATAACGTAGGCTATGTTATTGAAAATGCGCAAGCTTATCCAGACTTAACTGTTTATGAAAATTTACTTATCCAACGTAAGCTGTATCGTATTACTGACGACGGGCGATTCATCGTGTTCTATCCATATTTCAATTAGAAAAATATAAACATAAAAAAGCAGCCCTTTTATCCTTAGGAAATAAACAACGATTAGCCCTTGCAAAGGCGTTACTTCATCGTCCGACTTTGCTTATTTTAGACGAACCTGTAAATGGTCTAGACCCAGAAGAAATAGTGAGCATACGGCTCTTATTACAATTAGCCGAAGAAGAAAAGGTAACTATTTTGCTCTCTACTCACTTACTAGACGAAATGGCAAAACTTGCAACGACAATTGGTATGATTCATGAGGGTCCCTTATACAAGAAGTAACTAAACAAGAATTGCAGGAGCAATTAGAGATGCATGTGCATATTAGTGAAAAGAACAAAACCGAACTACAAAAGCTTTTATCAGAGAAAAAATATGCCTTTCAGTCATTACAAGATGACACGTTACGTCTTAGTGAGAAAAAGTTCGTCCAACATCCGGAGCGACTAGCTTAATTCCTAGTTCATAAAGATATTCAACTAACACAATTATCCGTAGAAAGAGAAACTTTAGAACAATATTTTTTACGTACGATAAAAGAAAGGATCGAACATAAAATGAATTCCTATCTCTCTTTAACAAGTATTGAATTATACAAAATTAGAAAGGCGAAAATGACATAGATTGTTGCACTTTTATTTATGATTGTACCTTTAGTTGCGGTTTTTTTCTTTTATAGCAAAGGATCTACACTTCGCTAAACAATCGGGGCTCCTTGGAGAAAAGACGCAAGTTATTGGGGATATAACAGCCATTTCATATATCGATACGTACGGACAAATGATTTCTGTTGGAGGAATAATCGTCTATGGATTTGTAATGAGCTAGGTTTTCGGGCGGGAATATGCAGACCGTACGATGGTTAGTTTATTAGCGATTCCTTACTAACGTTCCACCGTCATTTTTGCTAAATTTACTGCCACTTTTATTACAAATATATTCCTTACCTTTCTCATCTTTATCGTCGGCATTATGATCGGATTTCTACTTCGTATTGACGATTTTACGTGGCAACTCTTCTACAATAACGGCACGTCGATCATGATCGTTAGCGGGATAACAATTTTACTAAGTGCGCCATTTGGATTTTTTGCCTCGTTTGGTAGAGGGTACTTATTATCACTTGGTGCTATTTTTATCATTTTAATTTTTTCACAAATTATAGTAGCGATAGGATATGGTGAATATTTCCCTTGGTCGGTACCAGTTTTATATAGCGGCATTACTGGAGTTCCTTTCAAATTCGATACGTTACATAGCGCTTTAATTGCTATTACATCTCTTACAGGAATACTCGGCACTTGGTGGTAGTTCAATTCTGTTGACCAATCATAAAATCAGTTAGCTTCTTTATGTTTCTTCCATAGAATATAATTATACATTGCTTGGCCGACGAATAAACAGACGAAAGCAAACATGATGCTGCCCTTAACAATACTATTCCAGTCAGTTAAAAAGTAAATAATAAATAATACAACAAGGAGTAAGGGAGTAGTATATAAGGTGCGAATAAATTTACGTCGATAAGATAAACGATGGTAGAAAAACTCGAAGCCCTCGTCGACCTTCTGACGATCTTTAAAAAAGTATAATAGTGCTATATTAATAAATAATATCACGATTGTAATAATGAGAAAACACTTATTTCCATATACAACAATCCCTCAAAAAGATTTCTAAAAAAATTAAGAGGATCCCCCCTTACCGAAAATGATTAAGGTGAGGATATCCTCCTTTATTTATTTTTTTCTACTCCCACTCGATTGTGCTCGGCGGTTTAGAAGTAATATCGTAGACAACTCGATTTACTTGTTCGACTTCTGCCACGATACGGCGTGAAATTTGATCTAAGATTTCCCAATCGATTCTGGCCCATTCACTCGTCATTCCATCGACGGAATGAACCGCACGAATACCAATTGTATGGTCATAGGAACGACCGTCATCACGGACACCGACGCTTCGAATATTAGGAAGTACGGCGAAATATTGCCAAATATCTCGCTCTAAACCATGACGACGAATCTCGTCCCGTAAAATCGCATCCGCTTCTTGAACGATCTCTACCTTTTCGCGAGTTACTTCACCAAGCACTCGAATCCCTAAGCCCGGACCCGGGAAAGGTTGACGCCAAACAATCGAATCCGGAAGACCTAATGCTGTTCCAAGAGCACGAACTTCATCTTTAAATAAAGAGCGAATCGGCTCTAGTAGCTCTAAGTTCATCTCTTCAGGCAAGCCACCTACATTATGATGTGACTTTACTTTTTGACCAGTTAATGTCCCACTCTCAAGGACATCACTATAAAGAGTTCCTTGAGCTAAAAACCGAACATCGGGTAACTTCTTAGCTTCTTCATCAAATACTTCGACGAATTCATTACCGATAATTTTCCGCTTTTCTTCTGGGTCTTCTATTCCTTCTAGCTTAGAAAAGAAACGTTCTGACGCGTCGACTTGCACGATATTCATATGTAAGTCGCCAGCTAAGAGCTCCATTACTTCCTTCGCTTCATTTTTACGTAATAAGCCATGGTCGACAAAAATACAAGTTAACTGATCACCGATCGCTTTATGAATTAAGGTCGCTACAACAGAGGAGTCGACACCACCGCTAAGACCGCACAGTACTTGCTCGTCACCGACAACCTTTCTTATACGCTTAATTTCTTCTTTCATAAATCGTTCAATCGACCAATCACCATGACATTCACTAATTGTAAATAAAAAGTTTTTTAATAGCTCGAGACCGTGCTCTGTCTCATCGACTTCAGGGTAAAACTGCATCCCATAAATCGGCTTCGTTGCATGTCGTAACGCCACTACATTTCCAGCCTTATCTTTCGCCTCGACGGTTAAAGCATCGGTTAATGTGTCAACAGGTGTACCCTTACTTAGCCAAACATTATGAGTTGCTGGTAGATCGAGATTCAAGTCACTTGTTTTAGCAAATTGTACTGTACTTTGCTCATAATCCCGATCAGCTTCTTGAACGATTGTACCACCGAAATGATCGACGATTAGTTGCATACCGTAACATATACCTAAAATCGGCACACCTAATTGATAAATTTCCTTATCAACTTGAAAACGATTTTCATCCTTTACATAATACGGACCACCGGATAGAATAATCGCTTTTGGATTTAATCGTTTTATTTCTTCTTTCGCAATGGTATGAGGGTGTAATTCGCTATAAACACCTAGTTCGCGCACCTTTCGCGTTAATAATTGATTATAGGGACTTCCAAAATCAATAATGAGAACTAATTCTCGCTCGCTCATTTCATCTTCTCCTTATAAGTTCGCGTTTGGTTTTTCATTATACATCTTTTACATATCATCATAAACTAATTCGACTGTAAAGTTAAAGGGCGGTTTGTAAGACCAATCCATAAAGGTGATTGTTCCAATTTAGAGGCAATTTGTAATAATCGGTGTTCATCTCCCTTGTTTGCAACAAATTGCACGCCTAAAGGCAACCCATCCTTCGTTAAGTGAAGGGGTAAGCTAATTGCTGGTTGGCCCGTTAGGTTTGCGAGTTGGGTAAAAGGAGTATAGGTTAAACTAGGTAAAAACATTTCATCGATTACTTCTACCTTTTCTAAACCGTCAGTCTGTTCGATCTTATCATAAAAGTAATTCATTTCTGACTCTGTATAAGTTAACTCGCCAATTTGTGGAGCTGGATAAGCGGTAGTAGGTGTAACATAAAAATCGTAAATCTCATGAAAAGTCGCCATTTTTTCCGCAGCTATATCCCAAGAAGCAAGACTTAAGGAAAAATCTGCTGCAGATACTTGTTCACCTGCTTGGGCTAATAACCAAGCCTCAAGCTCTACATCATCTCGAGTAATCGAACGACCTAGTTGTTGTTCCAATTGACGAAATAGTGCCGCCATTTCACCACTATTCATCATATAATAGTTATACATAAGTTCTTTACCTTCAACTGGAGAAGTAACCTCTTCTACTATATGTCCTTCTTCTTCGAGATATTTTACTGTTTTTACAACCGCATGGACCGCTTCTTCCGATACAGGTGTATCGACTGGGGATTCAGTCGTAAAACCGATACGATAACGCTTCTTTGTCTCCTTTTTTAAAGAAGCTTCATAACCAGACTTATATAAAGGCACATGAAAAGCTGCAGACGGTTGCCAACATTGTAATTCATCTAAAGCTCGAGCTGTATCCCGAACCGACCGCGTTAATAAAAAGTCAATCGCAGCTCCGTGCCACTGACGGCCGACGCCAGGTCCAACGGGAGTTCGTCCTCGAGTTGGTTTCAAACCAATTAAACTAGTGAAAGATGCAGGAATTCGAATCGAACCTCCTCCATCACTGGCCCCAGCAATCGGTACGACACCGGAAGCAACAAGAGCAGCTGCACCTCCACTAGACCCGCCTGGCGAGTGAGCTACATTCCATGGATTACAGACAGAACCATACAAAATTGGCTCGGTTATATTTTTTAAAGAAAATTCCGGTGCTTTCGATTGACCGACACTTACAAATCCAGCCTTATATAAAGCCTTAACAAAATTAGCTGTTTCGTGAGCCTTCTGATCTTGTAACAAAGTGGCTCCGGATTGAATCAATTCACCGGCAATAGCTTGAGAGCTGTCTTTTAAATAAAGGGGTACTCCTCGAAAGGGTCTTGCCTCGACTTCCTCAACTTCATGCAACGCCTTTTCTTTCCGAGTGTAAGTCGTTGCTTCGAGTATACTTTCAACTTCATCTAAACGTGAAAAGCTAGCTTCAATTACTTCTTCTTGGGTTACTTCTTTTTTTTCTAGTAATGAAGCTAATTTAACTGCATCACACTTCATATATTCCGTAACTTTCACCGTATCCACTCCTAATAAAAAAAGCTATTCTATTTAACGGAGAACTTTACTTTTTTAACTATTAAATATCGATATCTGTAATGACGTAAGCATTCGGATGAGTTTGTAATACAGAAGCAGGAACTTCCTCTGTTACATCACCGTAGACGATTTTTTCTAATATTTTCGCTTTATGTTCACCTTGAACGAGCAAGACGATTTCTTCTGCTTCCATAATCGTTCCGATTCCCATCGTAAGAGCTTCTTTAGGCACTTCATCAATCGAGTTAAAAAAACGTGAATTCACTTGACGAGTCGATTCTTCTAATTTCGCTACATGGGTTCGCGACTTAAAAGATGTCCCCGGCTCATTAAAACCGATATGACCGTTTAAACCAACGCCTAAAATTTGCAAATGAATCGGACCGACTTTATCAATTGCCCTTTCAAAGGCTTCGCATTCTTTTGATAAATCTTTCGCTAAACCATCAGGAATATACACATTTTCTTTATTAATATCTACATGTTGAAACAAATGTTTCTCCATATAATAACGATAACTAAAGGAGTCTGTAAGCGCTAGACCTACATACTCATCTAAATTAAATGTAATCGTATCTTTAAAAGAAATTTCTCCTTTACGATATCTTTCTACTAAGATTTCGTACATTTTTTTGGGTGTAGAGCCAGTCGCTAAACCTAAAACTGGTCTCGACTCCTTCTTCAAGACTTCACAAACAATGTTTGCTGCTTTTGTGCTTAAGGCATTATTATCCTCCACTTTGATTACTTTCATTTTCATCGTCAAACACTCCGATACATTCAAATTAACGAACAAATTTTTAAAACATTAAGTTTCAAATTGATATTTTTACATTTCAATTAGCAATTCATTTCAATTCTACTATTGCGCAAGCTAATCGTTTACGGTAAGATTGACATTAAATAACACATTCATATTATACCAATAAAAATCCATTTTCTGAAACAATATTTTATATTTTTCATTATATCGTTATATATATGAGATAAAGGAGAAAAATATATGCGAAGTAAAAAAGATTGGATGTCGTTAAAAACAAGACTCGGTCAACTTTTTATTGCTCCGTATAATGGGCGTGAAGTTAATGGGGAAATCGTTACATTAATCAATCATTACCGTATCGGCGGAATTTTCCTTACAAAAGAAGCTTTACAAAAAGAAAAACAAATCACAACGATGACGGAAAAACTACAACAATATGCTACTGTTGAACATCCACTCATTATTTCTATTGATCAAAATACTTTAGAAACTGCTCTACCAACTCTACCATCAATTAAAGAATTTAGACAAGGGACGAACCGCCTCTTCGTTGAACAATTTGCTGAAGCGACAGGACAAAGCTTGCGCGAATTAGGAATCAATACTATCTTTTACCCTAGTATAGATATAGATGGAAACTTTCCTGGCAGAGAAACACTTGAACATTATAAAAAATTCGGGACCCATCTAGTTAAAGGTTTGCAAAAAAGCGATGTCGTCGCCTGCCTTGTTAATTATCCGAATAAAGAGCAAATCGATCTGCACCTTAGAAGTGACCGGAAATCTTCTAATGTCTATCCTTTTTATGAGATTTTACAAAAGGAAGCCGAAATGTTGCAAATTTCAACATATTCAGCGCCAGATATAAACCTTTATATTCGTAAACATCTGTCCTATGACGGACTCATTGTATACGATTTACGAAAAGAACACGATAAAACAACAATAACCGCTTCTTTCATCCGAGAGTTACTTGAAGCCGGTGTCGATCTTTTCCTATTACCCGAAGGATTTAACAGACAACTGAATCTCTTAAACGAACTATTTGAAATGATAAATACTATAAAAGAAGATATTATAAATAAGTCCTTTAAGAAAGTGACACATTTAAAAACAACATACCATTTTAGTCTTCTTGAACAGCAAAAGAAGCTAACTCCTTATCAACAAGAACGATTAATTAACCGTGTAAAAAACAGTTTAACTTAGATAAAAAACCGTGTTAGTGAGAATCGTCTTTTTAACAACAATTTTATGTAAAAACGAAACTCATTAACACGATTTTATTTTACTTTTTATAAAACTTTTCCTAAAAAAGCTTTCGTTCTTTCACTTTTTGGATTATTAAAAATCTCTTCCGGTGTTCCTTCCTCTTCTAAATACCCATTATCGATAAATAGTACTCGGTCAGCTACTTCTCTAGCAAAGCCCATCTCATGGGTCACAACGAGCATCGTCATTCCTTCTTCGGCTAGTTGTTTCATGACATCGAGTACTTCTTTTACCATCTCAGGGTCTAAAGCTGATGTTGGCTCATCGAACAACATAATTTTCGGTTGCATTGCTAACGCTCGGGCAATGGCTACTCGTTGCATTTGACCTCCGGATAATTGTTCTGGGTAGGCCATCGCCTTGTCGGAGAGGCCAACTTTTCCTAGTAATTCATAGGCTAACCTTTCTGCCTCTGCATCCTCCATATTGCGTACTTTACGTGGTGCTAACGTTATATTATCAAGTACATTCATATGAGGGAATAAATTAAACTGCTGAAATACCATTCCGACATCGGTACGTAGTTTGTTAATGTCAGTACTCGGATCATTTACCTTTACTCCATCAATATAGACAGCACCCGACGTTATATCTTCTAATAAATTAATACAACGGAGAAAGGTACTCTTCCCCGAACCACTCGCTCCGATAATACATATTACTTCTCTTTCTTTAACTTCAACGTCGATTCCTTTTAACACTTGTAAATCGCCATACGATTTTACGAGCCTTTCTACTTTAATCATACTTTCACCTACCGTTGCAATTCTTCAAGTTCTTCTAGTTCATCGTGGTTTTTCCGTTTTGCGACATAACTCGTACTAAATCGTCGTTCGATAAATGCAATTAGCCTTGTGACGAGCCATGTAAGGAATAAATATAAAAAAGCTGCCGTTAAATAAGGTTCCCACTGTCTAAAAGTTGCGCCTTGAACAACTTTAGCTGCATAAAGAATATCCGTCGCAGCGATAACTGTTACTAAAGACGAATCTTTTAAAAGTGCAATCAACTCATTACCTAAAGGAGGTACCATACGACGTAAGGCTTGTGGTAAAATAACATACTTCATCGCCATTGAATTAGTCATCCCTAATGAACGAGCTGCTTCAGATTGCCCTTTATCTAAAGACTCGATTCCTGCTCGGACAATTTCAGCGATGTAAGCTGCACTATTTAAAGTTAATGCAAGTGCTCCCGAAACAAAGAAGCCAAGTGATTTACCAAAAATCGATGGAATAAGTGCGGTATGTATAATTAAAATTTGCACTAATAAAGGTGTACCACGGAAAAAATCGATATAAATTTTACTAGAATAATAAAATAATTTCCGTTTTGAAAGACGACCAAGACCTAAAATAACCCCAAAAATTAACCCAAGGGAAAAGCCTAATAACGTTAACCGTACCGTTAGCCAAACTCCCCGGATAAATAAATCACGATAAGCCCAAATAATATCGAATTGTAGTGCGTTAAATATGTCGATTGTAAACACCCCGATTCTGATAAAAAATATCCCGTCCGCATGCTATCATACGGACAGGTATAACGACTTACTCTTCGTCAATATTAATTCCCGTAATTTCTTCTAGCTTACCATTTTCCTTAATTTTCTGAATTCCTTCATTTAATATATCTAATAGTTCTGTATTTCCCTTACGAACCATTAAACCGTAGTATTCTTTTTTAAATTCATCGTCTTCAATCGTCTTTAATACGACATCTGGGTTACTCTTCATATATTCTAATACCGGTGCGTTATCTCCTACGACCGCATCGGCATTACCATTTAACATTTCATTAATTGCTAGAGGTAAATTTTCCGGAGCAACTATCTGGTCACTCGTCTCTCCTAATAACTTTTTTACGACTTCGTGTCCAGTCGTACTAATTTGTACGGCTACACGCTTGTCCTTTAAATCTTGGAAACTTTTAATATCGCTATCTTCTGGAACGAGAATTAATTGATTCGCTACGTAGTACGGTTCGGTAAAGTCATATTCTTCTTTCCGATCTTCCGTAATCGTAATTGACGATACTGCAAAATCAATTTCACCATTTTTCACTGCTGGAAAAAGTGGGTCCCATCCGATATTTTGAAATTCTACTTCGGCACCAATCTCTTCAGCAATTGCATTAACGATATCGATATCGATTCCAACAATTTCTCCATTTTCATCAATATATTCCATCGGTGCATAGGTCGCCTCTGTTCCCGCGACTAGTTTTAACTTTCCGTCATCTTCAGTTCCACTTGCTTCTTCTGAATTGCCACCACAAGCAGCTAAAACGATTACAAATAATAGAGCAATAAGTAGTGAAGTCATCCATTTTAATCTTTGTTTCATCTTTTTCCCCCTCTTTATAAACTAAAACACGATGTAACTTTATTTACTTTCTATATTTTTTATGCATTTTCCTATAAAAAATATAGTTATGCATATTATACTTAAATCATAAATAATATTCAATTATAAATTACTATCCATTCATAATTAAAACCTAAATTTTAATTTTCAAGAAACACTGCTGAATAATTATACATTATTTTATCGCATTAATACAGTGAATTTATAGTGGAAACAGTCCTTTTGTATTCCTCCTGAAGCTTTGTAACAAAAGTGTCGATAGATGCAAACTAGTATGCTCTTCCTAGATTTGTTATGATAGATGAGTAAATTAAACCTTTTATAACGAATAATTTTGAACAATTAAAAAGGAGTTTAGCACCATTGACAACAACATTTATCATCCTACTTATTACAACTTTATTTTTTATCCATGGTAAGTTACGAACAGACTTAGTAGCAATCGGTTCGGCTATCGCCTTGACCCTTTTTGGAATTATAACACCAGCAGAAGCAATTGCAGGGTTTTCCAATTCCGTCGTCATTATGTTTGCTGGACTTTTTATCGTTGGGGCGGGTATTTTTAATACTGGTTTAGCTGAACAAATCGGGAACCGCCTCATATTGCTCGGAAGGGGTAACGATACCCGCCTGCTTATTATCATTATGCTTACTGTTGCAATTTTTAGTGCATTTATGAGTAATACCGGGACAGTTGCGGTGCTAATGCCGGTCGTTATTAGTGTAGCAATTAGTATGAAAGTAAATCCTAGTCAATTACTTATGCCTTTGGCTTTCGCAAGTAGTCTTGGGGGTGTACTAACATTAATTGGAACACCACCGAACTTAGTTGCAAGTAACTTAATGAAGGAACAAGGTTTCGAACCGATTAGTTTCTTTGAATATACGCCAATAGGTCTTATCGCTTTAACTACCGGAATTATATTTATGGTAACAATTGGACGAAAGTTACTACCAAAAGGTAAAAATTCGCAATTGGAAGCTGAACAGTTCGATCCAAATCAACTCGCCGGAACGTATAAAATTTATCCGCACTTACATATCGTACGAGTTGGCGAAGATTCACCATTAATCGATAAGCCTTTAGCAGAATTACAATTAACGAATAAATACGGCGTTACAATTATTTCAATCAAACGAAAAGTAAACGGAAACTTCTCGCCCCTTCAACAAAGGGAGCAAATTGTTCCTAAAGCAAAAACAACATTGCAAGCTGGAGATCGCCTTCTTCTTCTTGCAAACTTAGAAGATAAACAAACCTTTTTTCAAAAATACCATTTAATCGATGAAACTGAAGCCCGTAAAAAGCGTTCGAGAAAATATTTACTTTCCGATATTTTCGGTATTTCCGAAATGATTGTTACACCGAACAGTCGCTTCGAACATAAAACCTTCCGCGAATTACATTTCCGGAAAAAATACGGACTAACTATTTTAGCAATTTATCGTAATGGAACTTATATTCAAACTGATGCTGGAAAAGTTCGCTTAAGAGCTGGCGATGCTCTGCTTGTACATGGAAAATGGAGTAAAATTGAAGCCTTTGCCCAAGCTTCTCGGGACTTAATCGTCGTCGGGCGTTTAAGTGATGTCGTAGCTGCTGAAGTTGCTAGAGGAAAAGCGCCAATTGCGGGAGGCATCATGTTAGCAATGCTCGTTGCAATGACATTAGAAGTGATAGATCCCGTAATTATTGTTTTAATCGCTGCGCTTTTGATGGTGCTCACTGGCTGTGTTCGTTCGATGGAAGATGGATATCGAAAAATTAATTGGGAATCAATCGTCTTAATTGCAGCCATGCTTCCGATGGCGACAGCTCTAGAAAAAACGGGGGGTGTTCAATACATTAGTAACACCGTCATCTCCTTATTAGGCGATTACGGTCCTATCGCTGTATTAGCCGGCTTTTACGTACTGACGATGATTATTAGTCAATTCATTAGTAATACAGCTACAGCGGTTATTTTTGCACCAATTGCAATTACTACAGCTCTGGAATTGGGGGTAAGTCCTTACCCATTCGTAATTACTGTTGCTGTCGCTGCTAGTGTGGCCTTTGCTACTCCGGTTGCTTCACCGACAAATGCTCTCGTAATGAATGCAGGAGGCTATAAATTCATCGATTATGTGAAGGTTGGTGTCCCATTACAACTTATTTTAACGATTGTTTCTTTAATTTTCATCCCTATTTTTTATCCGTTATAAAATAAAAAGACTAGAAAGCTTCTTTTGAAACAAAGAGACTTTCTAGTCTTTTCTATTGAAAAGTTATTCTTCTGTTAACATATGGTTCACTTTTAATTTTTCTTCGTCAGAAACGATTAAATAGTAAATTCCGTTAATAGTTGTACCAGTGCCCTCTAACATATATTCCGATGTGTTTCTTCGTGTATCTCGATAGTTAGTAAATAACGATTTCATATCGTCAAAGTCCATATTTGTCGACATATTTTTCCCTAACACATTCATCAAGCCTGTAATATTTGGCAACGTACCTACAGAAGCACCTTTTTGAATAATTCCTTCGATTACTTGACGTTGACGTTGCGTACGACCGAAGTCTCCTTTAGGGTCTTTTTTACGCATTCGAACGAAAGCTTTGGTCTTTTCCCCGTCTAATTCAATAACTCCTTCGGGAAAGTCGTACTTACCATCATTCCAAGCAATTGTGTTATCGACTGTAATCGATCCTAATTCATCGACGAGCTCTACTAAGCCATCCATATTAATGCTTACATAATAATCGATTTCGATATCGAGTAAATTTTCAACAGTAGCAATCGACACATTCGCTCCACAAGGGGCACCACATTCATTCGCTCCAAAGGCAAAGGCGTGGTTTATTTTATCCTCTATTCCTCGACCGATAATTTCAGTCCTTGTATCACGGGGAATGCTGACGATTTTCATTTCGTTATCTACCGGATTTAATTGCATGACCATAATCGCATCTGAACGACCAAACTGTTCCTCCTCAGAGTCGATTCCTAGTAGTAAAATATTTATCTTTTCCGTCTTTCGTAACTTTTCTTTTGTAACTGTTGTATCGATTGCATCTACTGGATTGTGCATATCTTCGTTGACAAGTTTTTTAGCACCTTGATATAAATATAGTGCATAACCACCAATTGCTAACAAGACAACTAAAAGAAACGTTATAATTCCTATAAACCATTTTTTCTTCTTTTTATTTTTTCGTTTTGTTCTTCTCATTTCCATCTGTCTTTTTCCTTTCATATACCGTTTGAAGCAAATTTTCAATAAAACTTTCTTACTATAAAGTCGAGAAAATTATACCATAGATTTACACGTATATAAAGAAATTTTATTAGGTTTAGGTGGGAAAAGACATACTCGTTTATAATGGGTCACTAAGCTCATTATAATCGACTTTTCCAAGGCTTCCTTCTTTTTGTTTCTCTTTACGGTAGGAAAATGAATCCGCCATAAGATTAGCATCCTCATCTCTTACATGTTTGAGCGTATAATGGGTCCCTAAACCTTGCATACCAATTAATGAAATGGTGACAGAGGCAACTTGGCGAAACGCTTGGATTTTGTGGACTCTTTTTTCAAAAGCTTGAATTCGTTTTTTCTCAGTAAATAACGTAACCTTTTGTAAAGTACGTTTCTGTAATACAAAATTTTCATCACTTATATAATGTCCTAAATCTTTATATTGAAACATGCTTAAAATTAAGTTGAAAATTAAAACGACCAACGCAAGCCAATAAAGGGTTGGAATAAAAATAAGTGACGCAACTAAAACAAACAATGGAGCGATAAAAGATTTCGCAATATAAAAAATTAAACTACGTCGGGGCAATGGTTTTAACTGCTTTTTAAGCGAATAATCATAATTAGGTACAAATTTATTGATAAATTCTTCCACTTCGCTTTTATGAATAATCGGAAAAAGTATTGGGAAAGTTTCTAATCGATCGAAAGAACCACCAGCAACAACGGCAAAAACAGTTACAAAACCGAATGGTTGCCGGATTGGACTTTGCTCGATTCCAATCGCTTGAATACGATCGTACGGAATCGTTAGCTCTTTTGTTTCGAGTAAGCCACGTCTGATAAACAACTCTTTTTCCCTTTTTTCAATCGTAAAGTTTCCGTAACGAATCATCGTTCCTGCTATACCGAAAATCCAAAATAATATAGCGATTAGTAGAAGAAGTATAGCAAGCGCATAGACACCGATGCTAATAACCCAATCGTAAGCTACGTTAAAAAGATACCGAGGAATAAGCTCCTCAATTTGGGAAAAGACCGTTAAAAGCGCAATGACAATTACACCGGCGCTACCGGAAGTAGAACCAGCAATAAATAAACGTTTCCAAGAAATACTTTCAGAACTTTGCTCAGCTTTTATAGTATTATCAGTTTCTTCCTGTTCTTTATTATGTTGTAATAGCTTTCGAAGGTCTGTTGCATCGTCCATCCGAATCGCGCTTAAACTAACTTCTGCATCGCCACTATTACTTGCTGTATCAATTTGTACTTTGACTAATCGAAATAATCGATGAATAACGTTGGCGGTTAAATCGATCTTATGAATTCGGTTTATTGAAATGTATCGTTTTTTTCGATTGAGAATTCCTTGTTCGATTCGTAATTCATCATCTTCAACGTAATACGTAAAACGTAACCAAGATAAAATGCTGAAAATAATAATACAAGCAAGAAAAATCCCACCAACAATAAGGAAGAAAAAGACCGATTCTTTCAGAGTGAAAATAAGCCCGATTCCAATACCAAAAATCATCTCTTTAATGGTTGTAAATAAAGCGAAGATTATTGCGGTAGGATGGAGTCGACGGGGGTGGGAAAACTTTTCATATACCTGTTCCGTTTGATTAGATATCATCTTCTTCAACCCTCGCTAATGTAGAAATTCGATCTCGCAAGGCGGAGGCATCAGCTTCCTTTAAAGCGGGTATTAAATGAGTCGTCGCAGCCGTCGAAATTGAAACGGTCGCTAAGTTAAACCTTTTTAGGATTGGCCCTTGTTCTGTATCGACATGTTGTACACGAATCATTGGAATAATCGTCCGCTTCATAATGAATACTCCACGCTGAATATAAATTTCTTGTTCAAAAATTTCGTACCGCCATCGTCGATAGCGTAGTAAAGGGATAAGGTAGACAAAGACGTAGAAAAATAATAAACCGACAGCAAATAAGATCAAGCTAATTATATATGTAAACTGAAAAATATAGGCTAATACCGTTAAAGTGATAATGATTAAAAAGTAAACTCCTATAAAAATACTAGAAAAAATCCGCCATGCTTTTATTGCATCAGTTGCGATTCTGTTTTTCGGTTGTTCCCGCACTTTTATTCACTCCTTAATTTTTAATTGTAACAAATTTGAAACGATTTCACACCATTACATAAAAAAAGAATGGAATAGGGCGTCTCAATTTTTCGAGGCCTAGCCCACTATTCCATTCGTTTTTAGTTTACGAATTTCTTACGAACGTTTCCTTCCTTTATTATTTGAATGACGTCGGTTATTGCGTTTATTGTTTCGTCGCCGATTTGAACGATTTCGATCGAAACGCTTTCCGGAA
>Ga0079226_10000822_pt1 | contig 22869 bp, 34 predicted proteins | sample Poulit2014_FD_76345 | JGI IMG/M metagenome (GOLD analysis project Ga0079226, IMG submission 76345) | Agricultural soil microbial communities from Georgia to study Nitrogen management - Poultry litter 2014 | ecosystem: Environmental > Terrestrial > Soil > Agricultural land | place: USA: Georgia...
ACGGTAGTCGAAGCAACTCCTAACGTTGTTTTACAATTGAAAACAGTTGAAAATGACGGATACGAAGCTGTTCAAGTTGGTTACCAAGACAAACGTGAAGTTTTAAGTAACAAACCTGCGAAAGGTCATGTTGCAAAAGCAAACACGGCTCCTAAGCGCTTCATTCGCGAATTCAAGGATGTAGAGCTTGAGGGCTTAGAAGTAGGATCAGAAATCAAAGTAGATGTATTCCAAGCAGGAGACATCGTTGACGTAATCGGTAAGTCAAAAGGTAAAGGATACCAAGGGGTTATCAAACGTCATGGCCAAAGCCGCGGACCAATGGCACACGGCTCACGTTATCACCGTCGTCCTGGTTCAATGGGGCCTGTTGCTCCTAACCGCGTTTTAAAAGGCAAAAAACTTGCTGGACGTATGGGTGGCGATAGAATCACGATCCAAAATCTTGAAATCGTACGTGTCGATGCTGATCGTAATGTCATCATGATCAAAGGAAACGTACCTGGCGCGAAAAAATCATTGATTACCATCAAATCAGCTGTGAAAGCTAAATAATCACATAGAAAGAAAGGAGGAACTAGGGAATGCCAAATGTAGCATTATTCAAACAAGATGGAAGCCAAAATGGCGAAATCACATTAAATGAAGAAATTTTTGGAATTGAACCCAACGAAGCAGTTGTTTACGATGCTGTTATCATGCAACGAGCTTCATTGAGACAAGGAACGCATGCTGTTAAAAACCGAAGCGCTGTTTCAGGCGGTGGTAAAAAACCGTGGCGTCAAAAAGGGACAGGACGTGCTCGTCAAGGATCAATCCGTTCACCACAATGGCGTGGCGGTGGTACAGTCTTTGGACCAACTCCTCGTTCTTACAGCTACAAACTTCCTAAAAAAGTTCGTCGCTTAGCAATTAAATCTGTTTTGTCAGAAAAAGTTGCTTCAAATAATTTAGTTGCTATTGAAGGATTAACCTTCGAAGCACCAAAAACAAAGGAATTCAAACAAGTATTAACAAACTTAGCGCTAGATGCTAAAGTATTGGTAGTTGTTGAATCTGAAAACGAATTTGCAGCTTTGTCTGCTCGTAATTTGCCAAATGTGTCTGTGGTTGCTGCAAACAATGTTACTGTATTAGATGTTGTTGCAAATGATAAAATGTTAGCAACACAAACAGCTCTTACTCAAATTGAGGAGGTGCTTGCATAATGGAATTTTTAGACGTTATCAAACGCCCAGTAATCACTGAAAAATCAATGATTGCTATGGATGAAAAAAAATACACGTTTGACGTGGATACTCGCGCCAACAAGACATTAGTTAAACAAGCAGTGGAAGCTGCTTTCGATGTGAAAGTGAAAAATGTTAACATCATTAATGTTAAACCTAAAGCAAAACGTATGGGTAGATACCAAGGCTTCACTAAAAAACGTCGCAAGGCGGTTGTAACATTAACAGATGCTTCAAAAGAAATCGAAATTTTCCCAGCTGAATAGGCTGGTAATCGTATACTAGAAAAATAGGAGGGAAATGACGTGGCAATTAAAAAGTACAAACCTACCTCGAATGGTCGTCGTAACATGACTTCATCTGACTTTGCTGAATTAACAACTTCAACACCAGAAAAGTCTTTGTTAGCCCCATTGAAAAACAATGCCGGTCGTAATAACAACGGTCGTATTACAGTACGTCATCAAGGCGGCGGACACAAACGTCAATACCGCTTAGTTGACTTTAAACGTAATAAAGACGATGTGGTAGCAACTGTAAAAACAATCGAATACGATCCAAATCGTTCTGCAAATATCGCGTTAATTCATTATGAAGATGGAATTAAATCATATATCTTAGCACCAAAAGGACTTAAAGTAGGTATGACTTTAGTTTCAGGTCCAAATGCAGATATCAAATTAGGAAATACACTACCTTTAGAAAATATCCCAGTAGGTACTGTTATCCATAATGTTGAATTAAAACCAGGAAAAGGTGGACAATTGATCCGTTCCGCTGGTACAAGTGGACAAGTACTTGGTAAAGAAGGAAAATACGTTTTAGTTCGTTTGAATTCAGGCGAAGTTCGTATGATCTTAGGCGCTTGCCGAGCAACAATTGGTGCTGTTGGTAATGAACAACATGAATTAATCACTATTGGTAAGGCTGGTCGTTCTCGTTGGATGCACAAACGCCCAACTGTCCGCGGTAGTGTTATGAACCCTAACGATCACCCACACGGTGGTGGTGAAGGTAAAGCTCCAGTCGGAAGAGATGCACCACTTTCTCCATGGGGTCAAAAAGCAATCGGCTTGAAGACACGTAGTAAAAAAGCAAAATCAAATCAATACATCGTGCGTCGCCGTAAAACTAAATAAACTAAAACCTGAGTTGTACATTTTGAGAGGAGGTTCACCATGGGTCGTAGTTTAAAAAAAGGACCTTTTGTTGATGATCATTTGATGAATAAAATCGAAGCTCAACAAGGTGTCGAAAAGAAAAAAGTGATCAAAACTTGGTCTCGTCGTTCCACAATATTCCCGAACTTTGTCGGATTTACCATCGCAGTTTATGATGGAAGGAAACATGTACCAGTTTATATCCAAGAAGACATGGTCGGACATAAATTAGGTGAATTTGCACCAACAAGAACTTATCATGGACATGCTTCAGATGATAAGTCAACTAGACGATAATTTGAGGGGAGGAAATCCAGATGGTAGAACAAATCACATCAGCGAGAGCAACTGCTAAAACAGTACGCGTTTCCCCTCGTAAATCTCGTATCGTTATGGACTTGATCAGAGGAAAGAACGTAGCTGAAGCTATTGCTATCTTAAAATTTACACCAAATAAGTCAGCTGAAGTCATCGAAAAAGTTTTGATGTCTGCAGTTGCCAATGCCGAAAATAATTTTGACTTAGATGTTGAAAATTTGGTTGTTACCGAAGCTTTTATCAATGAAGGACCAACAATGAAACGGTTCCGTCCTCGTGCAAAAGGTTCTGCTTCACCAATCAACAAACGTACAAGTCATATCACGGTAGTAGTATCAGAAAAATAAGGAGGGACAATCAGTGGGTCAAAAAATACATCCAATAGGAATGCGTATAGGCGTCATCCGCGACTGGGATGCAAAGTGGTATGCTGATAAAGACTATGCAGACTTACTACACGAAGATTTAAGAATCCGTAAGTTCATCGAAACAAAACTTGCTGATGCTTCTGTGTCAACCGTTGAAATTGAACGTGCAGCAAACCGCGTAAATATTTCAATTCACACAGCTAAACCAGGTATGGTTATCGGTAAAGGCGGATCTGAAGTCGAAAGCCTTAGAAAAGAACTAAATAAATTGACTGGCAAACGAGTACACATCAATATTGTGGAAGTTAAAAAACCAGATTTAGATGCAAAATTAGTTGGCGAAGGAATTGCACGTCAATTAGAAAATCGTGTGGCATTTCGTCGTGCTCAAAAACAAGCTATTCAACGTACAATGCGTTCAGGAGCTAAGGGTGTTAAAACTCTTGTATCTGGTCGTTTAAATGGTGCAGATATTGCACGTAGTGAAGGTTATTCAGAAGGAACAGTTCCTCTTCATACACTTCGCGCAGATATCGATTATGCTTGGGAAGAAGCAAATACAACTTATGGAAAATTAGGCGTGAAAGTATGGATCTATCGCGGCGAAATTCTTCCAGAAAAAAAGAATGCTGAGAAAGGAGGGAAATAAGCATGTTAGTACCTAAACGTGTGAAACACCGTCGTGAATTCCGTGGAAAAATGCGCGGAGAAGCCAAAGGTGGAAAAGAAGTAACTTTTGGTGAATATGGCTTGCAAGCTGTTGAATCTCATTGGATAACCAATCGTCAAATCGAAGCTTCTCGTATTGCCATGACTCGTTATATGAAACGTGGCGGGAAAGTGTGGATCAAAATTTTCCCTCATAAATCTTATACAGCTAAGGCAATTGGTGTTCGTATGGGATCTGGTAAAGGGGCACCTGAAGGCTGGGTATCACCAGTAAAACGTGGTAAAATCTTATTTGAAATTGCCGGCGTTCCTGAAGAAGTTGCTCGTGAAGCTTTACGTCTTGCTTCTCACAAATTACCAATGAAAACTAAGTTTGTGAAACGTGAAGAAATGGGTGGTGAATCGAATGAAGGTTAAAGAAATTAGAGAATTAACCACTGTTGAAATGTTGGATCAAGAAAAACAATTGAAAGAAGAATTGTTCAACCTTAGATTTCAACTAGCTACGGGGCAGTTAGAAAACACTGCACGTATCCAAGAAGTACGTAAGTCGATTGCACGCATCAAGACTGTTTTAAAAGAGCAATCGAACGATTAGTGGAAGGAGGCCATTTAACGTATGTCTGAAGAAAGAAATCAACGTAAAGTTTATCAAGGTCGCGTAGTATCCGACAAAATGGATAAAACAATCACGGTTGTCGTTGAAACGAAAAAGAACCATCCTGTATACGGTAAACGTATCAACTATTCTAAGAAATACAAAGCACACGATGAAAACAATGAAGCAAATATTGGCGATATCGTGAGAATTATGGAAACTCGTCCATTATCAGCTACAAAACGTTTCCGACTATTAGAAGTCGTTGAAAAAGCTGTAATCATTTAAACACACGAGGTTTTCCTATATAGATTGAATTGAAAATCTGAAAGGAGGATACAGATCGTGATCCAACAAGAAAGTCGTTTAAAAGTTGCTGACAACTCAGGCGCTCATGAATTATTAACGATCAAGGTGCTTGGTGGCTCTGGACGCAAAACTGCCAATATTGGTGATGTTATCGTTGCTTCGGTCAAACAAGCAACGCCAGGTGGGGTTGTCAAAAAAGGAGAAGTTGTCAAAGCAGTTATCGTACGGACAAAATCCGGCGCTCGTCGTACTGACGGTTCTTATATAAAATTTGATGAAAATGCAGCAGTTATCATTCGTGATGATAAAAGTCCGCGTGGAACACGTATCTTCGGTCCAGTTGCTCGCGAATTACGCGAAAACAACTTTATGAAGATCGTTTCCTTAGCACCAGAAGTACTATAATTGCAATCCAATACTAAAGGAGGTGCGAAACAGTAATGTTTGTTAAAAAAGGCGATAAAGTTAAAGTTATCACTGGGAAAGACAAAAATGTAGAGGGTGTTGTTTTACAAACTCTCCCTAAATTAGACAAAGTTGTGGTTGAAGGTGTCAACGTCGTTAAAAAACACCAAAAACCTTCTCAAGCTGCTCCTCAAGGTGGAATCGTTGAAAAAGAAGCGCCAATCCATGTTTCCAATGTCATGGTGATCGATCCAACAAACGGTGAAGCTACGCGTGTTGGCTACAAGGAACTGGACGGAAAGAAAGTCCGCGTTTCTAAGAAAACTGGAGAAGTTCTCGATAAATAATCGTAGAGGAAAGGAGGAGCACAGGCATGAATCGTCTGCAAGAAAAATATAATACAGAAGTCGTTCCATCTATGGTCGACAAATTTGAATACACATCTGTTATGCAAGCACCTAAAGTTGATAAAATCGTGATTAATATGGGTGTGGGAGATGCAGTTTCCAATTCTAAGAACTTAGATAAAGCTGTTGAAGAATTAACTCTTATTTCTGGACAAAAACCTTTAATCACAAAAGCAAAAAAATCAATTGCTGGTTTCCGTTTGCGTGAAGGAATGCCTATCGGCGCGAAAGTAACGCTACGTGGTGATAGAATGTATGAATTCTTAGATAAGTTGGTTTCAGTTGCTTTACCTCGTGTTCGTGACTTTCATGGTATCAGCAAAAATGCTTTTGATGGACGTGGAAATTACACATTAGGTATTAAAGAACAATTAATTTTCCCTGAAGTGGATTATGATTTAGTAGATAAAGTTCGCGGTATGGATATCGTGATTGTTACAACAGCAAACACAGATGAAGAATCACGTGAATTGTTGACACAATTAGGTATGCCATTCCAAAAATAAAAAGGAGGCGAATAACGTGGCTAAAAAATCTCAAATTGCTAAAAATAAACGTCCTGCAAAATATTCAACTCAAGAATACACTCGTTGTGAACGTTGTGGACGTCCCCATTCTGTATATCGTAAATTTAAACTTTGCCGTATTTGCTTACGCGAACTTGCCTACAAAGGACAAATTCCCGGCGTGAAGAAAGCTAGCTGGTAAAATCAAACTCGCATAAAGGAGGTAAATCATCTAATGGTCATGACAGATCCAATTGCAGATTTTCTAACTCGCATCCGCAATGCTAATATGGCAAAGCACGATGTTTTAGAAGTACCTGCTTCAAAAATTAAACATGACATCGCTGAAATCTTGAAAAATGAAGGTTTCATTCGTGATGTTGAATATATCGAAGATGACAAACAAGGCGTGATCCGCGTATTTCTTAAATACGGAAAAAATGGAGAACGTGTTATCACTAACTTGAAACGTATTTCTAAACCAGGGCTTCGTGCTTATGTGAAAGCAAATGAAGTGCCTAAAGTATTGAACGGTTTAGGAATTGCGATCATTTCTACTTCTGATGGTGTGATCACTGATAAAGAAGCTAGAGCAAAAAATGTTGGCGGCGAAGTAATCGCCTATGTATGGTAATTGAAAATATTCCGCAAGGAGGTGTCTCTAAGTGAGTCGTATCGGTAATAAAGTCGTCGTTTTACCTGCTGGTGTTGAAGTTAAACAAAACGGAAACGACGTGACAATAAAAGGACCAAAAGGAGAATTAACACGGACTTTTTCTTCAGATATTACCATTAATGTTGAAGGAAATGAAGTGTCATTTGCTCGTCAAAATGATTCAAAAGAAATGAAAACAATCCACGGCACGACGCGTGCAAACTTTAATAATATGGTTGTTGGCGTAAGTGAAGGATTCCAAAAAGCATTGGAACTTGTCGGGGTTGGATACCGAGCTCAATTACAAGGATCAAAACTTGTTTTGAATGTTGGTTATTCCCATCCTGTCGAATTTAATGCTCCAGAAGGTATTACTATTGAAGTTCCAGCTAACAACTCAGTGATCGTAAAAGGTTCTAATAAAGAAGTTGTTGGTGAATTGGCTGCAAATATTCGTGGTGTACGTCCTCCAGAACCTTATAAAGGTAAAGGAATTCGCTACGTCGGTGAATATGTACGCCGTAAAGAAGGTAAAACAGGTAAATAATTGTTATTTACCAATCGCGGCTTAGGCCAGCAAATATAAAGAGGTGACAATTGTGATAACAAAACCAGATAAAAATAAAACACGTCAAAAAAGACATCAACGTGTCCGTAATAAAATCTCTGGTACTGCTGAGTGCCCACGCTTGAATATTTTTCGTTCAAATAAACACATCTACGCTCAAGTGATTGATGACGTAGCGGGTGTGACGCTAGCAAGTGCCTCTACCTTGGATAAAGAAATTTCAGGTGGAACAAAATCTGAACAAGCACAAACTGTCGGAAAATTAATTGCAGAACGTGCTGCAGAAAAACAAATTAAAAAAGTAGTCTTTGACCGTGGCGGCTATCTCTATCACGGACGTGTAGAAGAATTAGCACAAGCAGCACGTGAAAACGGACTAGAATTTTAAGAAAAGGAGGAATACCATTCATGGTTTATATTGATCCGAAACACTTGGAATTAGAAGACCGAGTTGTAGCAATCAATCGTGTAACGAAGGTTGTTAAAGGCGGACGCCGTTTACGTTTTGCTGCCTTAGTAGTAGTAGGCGACAAGAACGGACATGTTGGTTTTGGTACCGGAAAAGCTCAAGAAGTACCAGAAGCAATCCGTAAAGGAGTTGAAGATGCCAAAAAGAATTTGATCGAAGTACCAATGGTTGGCACAACGCTTCCTCATGAAGTTATTGGAATCTTTGGCGGTGGACGCGTAATGTTGAAACCTGCTATTGCCGGTGCTGGAGTTGCAGCTGGTGGTTCTGTCCGTGCCGTTCTAGAATTAGCTGGTATTGCAGATGTAACATCAAAATCATTAGGCTCTAACACACCAATCAATGTTGTTAGTGCAACAATTGATGGATTAAAACAATTAAGACGGGCAGAAGACTTTGCAGCTCTACGTGGAAGATCTGTTGAGGAAATTACCGGATAAGGAGGACAACTATAATGGCTGAATTAAAAATAACTTTAAAACGCAGTATTATTGGACGTCCTCAAAACCAACGTGACACAGTAAAAGCGTTAGGCTTAGGTAAAGTGAATAGCACAGTCGTTAAGCCTGCTAATGAAGCAATTCAAGGCATGGTAAAGACTATTTCTCACTTAGTGGACGTAGAAGAAATATAATTTTTAAGAAACTTTGATTAAGGAGGTGCCAAACATGAAACTTCATGAATTAAAACCTGTAGAAGGTTCTCGTCATGTACGTAACCGCGTAGGTCGTGGTTCATCATCTGGCAATGGTAAAACATCTGGACGTGGACAAAAAGGACAAAAAGCACGTTCGGGTGGTGGAACACGTTTAGGCTTTGAAGGTGGGCAAACCCCATTATTCCGTCGCCTACCAAAACGTGGCTTTACAAACATCAATCGTAAAGATTTTGCGGTCGTTAACATTGAATCTTTGAACCGCTTTGAAGACGGAACAGAAGTAACACCTATCGTTCTTGTTGAAGCTGGTTTAGTAAAAGATGAAAAAGATGGAATCAAAGTCTTAGGAAATGGAGAAATTTCCAAAAAATTAACAGTAAAGGCAGCAAAATTCTCAAAATCAGCCGAAGAAGCCATTAAAAATGCTGGCGGTTCAGTTGAGGTGATCTAATGATAAAACTTTTAAAGGCAGCTTTTAAAGATAAAAATATTAGATCAAGAATTTACTTTACCATTTTTATTTTATTCATTTTCCGAATTGGAACACATATTACTGTTCCTGGAGTCAATGCGAGTCGATTAAATGCTATTTCTGATATGCCTTTTTTAAATATGTTGGATTTAGTCAGTGGGAGTGCTATGCAGCGCTTCTCCATTTTTTCCATGGGGGTTTCACCTTATATCACTGCTTCTATTATCGTTCAATTAATGCAAATGGACATTGTTCCAAAGTTTGTTGAATGGTCCAAACAAGGAGAAGTAGGTAGACGTAAGCTAAATCAAGCCACTCGCTATATTACCATTGTCTTAGGTTTCTTACAGTCGGTTATGTTAACAGCTGGTTTTCAAGTTTGGACGCAATATGGATTTGTGACAAATGCTGGTCCTACTACTTATATTATTATTGGACTTGTTTTAACAACCGGAACAATGTTTGTGACCTGGCTTGGTGAATTGATTACAGAAAAAGGAATCGGTAATGGTGTGTCCATGATCATTTTTGCTGGGATTATTTCTAGACTTCCTGTTGAAATCAAACAATTGATTGAAGATTATTTCATCAACATTGACAAAGCAGATATCTGGAAGTCAGTTATTTTTATGGCTGTTGTATTACTTGCGATTATTGCAATCGTCATTTTCGTAACATATTTTCAACAAGCAGAACGTAAGATTCCGATTCAATATACAAAACGAGTCGCAGGTGCACCTACAAGTAGCTATCTACCTTTAAAGGTTAATGCTGCAGGAGTTATTCCGGTAATCTTTGCTAGTTCTTTATTATCAACGCCTAATGCTATTTTACAAGCGTTTGGATCGCATCAGTCAGATGGTTGGTATCAAGTTGTTGAAACATTGTTTAGTTACAACACGGTACCAGGCGCAATTCTTTACACTGTGCTGATCGTAGGATTCACTTTCTTCTATGCTTTTGTTCAAGTCAATCCAGAAAAAATGGCTGAAAACTTACAAAAACAAGGAAGTTATATTCCGAGCGTTCGACCTGGTAAATCAACAGAAGAGTATGTATCCAAATTATTGATGCGTTTAAGTACGGTAGGATCAATCTTTTTAGGTTTTGTTGCATTGGTTCCTATCATTGCACAAATGGTTTGGAATTTGCCTCAATCGATTGGTCTTGGAGGAACAAGTTTATTGATTGTTGTTGGTGTTGCTCTTGAAACAGCGAAACAACTCGAAGGATTATTATTGAAACGAAATTATGTCGGTTTTTTTGACTGAGTTTTTTGAGGTGTTGAGGATTTCCTCAACACTATCCTAAAAACTTAAAAATATGCAATGGATGAGAATATACATGTAGCTTTAAGGAGGAAATGAGATGAACCTCATTTTAATGGGATTACCTGGTGCCGGAAAAGGAACGCAAGCAGAGGAAATTGTAGACAAATATCAAATTCCTCATATTTCGACTGGTGATATGTTCCGCGCTGCGATCTCGGCTGAAACCAAATTGGGATTAGAAGCCAAGACGTATATGGACAAAGGAAATCTAGTTCCTGATGAAGTGACCAATGGCATCGTAAAAGAAAGATTAGGACAATCCGATACTGATAAAGGCTTTTTGCTAGATGGCTTTCCAAGAACATTAGATCAAGCGAAAGCATTGGATCAAATGTTAGATGACTTGGAAAAGAAAATCGATGCAGTTATCAATATCGAAGTTCCTGAAGAAGTATTAGTGGAACGCTTAGCTGGCCGCTATATTTGCAAAAATTGTGGAGCAACTTATCATAAGGTATTTAACCCAACAAAGGTTGAAGGCACTTGTGATCAATGCGGAGGCCATGAATTTTATCAACGGGAAGATGATAAGCCCGAAACGGTTAAGAATCGTCTTTCAGTCAATGTAAAAAGCAGTGAACCAATCTTAGCTTATTACCAAGAAAAAGGATTATTGCACAACATTGATGGCAATCGCGAAATCGAAGCTGTATTTTCAGACGTGAGAGAAATCATGGAAGATAAGTAGTCGATTGCCCGCAAAAAAAACCAACTTGCAAAGTCACCCTTTTTCTTGCGATAAATGACATACTGTGCTATACTATGTCAGTCTATCTTCTAATTTATTAGAAGATTGTTGTAAGAAAGTAAGGTGGGAACAAGGTGTTTCCGCCATTTTCATGTGTCAAATGCGAAACAAGTACAAGGAGGTACTGTGCGTGGCAAAAGAAGATATGATCGAAATTGAAGGTACAGTCGTCGAAACTTTGCCGAATGCAATGTTTAAAGTCGAATTGGAGAATGGACACCAAGTTCTTGCGACTGTTTCTGGTAAAATCCGAATGCATTATATTCGAATCTTACCTGGAGACAAGGTGACCGTTGAACTATCACCTTATGATCTTAGTCGTGGTCGTATTACCTATCGCTTTAAATAATTGTACTCCGTAAAAATACAGGAGGTAGTATCATGAAAGTAAAACCATCAGTAAAACCAATGTGTGAACATTGTAAAGTAATTCGTCGTAAAGGACGCGTTATGGTGATTTGCCCAGCAAATCCAAAACACAAACAACGTCAAGGATAATCGGAGGTGTAACAAGATATGGCTCGTATTGCAGGAGTAGATATCCCGCGTGACAAACGCGTTGTCGTTTCCCTGACATATATTTATGGAATCGGAGAAACAAGCGCAAAACATGTATTAGCAAATGCTGGTGTTTCAGAAGATATTCGTGTACGCGATTTAACTAATGAACAAACAGATGCTATTCGTGCGGAAGTAGATAATTTAAAAGTTGAAGGTGATCTTCGTAGAGAAGTGAATCTAAACGTCAAACGATTGATGGAAATCGGTTCATACCGTGGGATCCGTCATCGTCGTGGTCTACCTGTTCGTGGACAAAACACGAAAAATAATGCGCGTACTCGTAAAGGACCCGCAAAATCGATTGCAGGTAATAAAAAATAATTATTAAGTGAAGGAGGTTAAAACTTCATGGCAGCAAAAAAAGTGGCTCGTAAACGCCGTGTAAGAAAAAATATTGAATCTGGGATTGCTCATATCCATTCCACATTTAATAATACAATCGTAATGATCACTGATGTTCATGGAAATGCCTTATCTTGGTCGTCAGCAGGTGCATTAGGATTTAGAGGAAGTAGAAAATCAACACCTTTTGCCGCTCAAATGGCAGCAGAAACAGCAGCAAAGGCAGCAATGGAACACGGATTGAAAAATGTAGAAGTAACTGTCAAAGGACCTGGTTCTGGACGTGAAGCAGCCATTCGTTCACTACAAGCAGCAGGCTTAGAAGTTTCAGCGATTCGTGATGTAACACCCGTTCCTCATAATGGATGTCGCCCTCCAAAACGCCGTCGTGTTTAATGAGTGCTGATCATTTTGAGTTTCAACAATAAGGTCATTGAACAAGACACTTTTCGTTTTGAAAGGGGTAAGAGATAAGAATGATTGAATTTGAAAAACCAAAAATTGCAAAGATTGATGAAGAGAAAGATTATGGAAAGTTCATCGTAGAACCTCTTGAACGAGGCTATGGAACTACTTTAGGAAATTCCCTACGTCGTATTTTGCTTTCTTCTCTACCAGGGGCTGCGATTACCAATATTCAAATCGATGGCGTATTGCATGAATTTTCAACGATCAAAGGTGTTCGTGAAGATGTGGCGCAAATCGTTTTGAACATTAAAGGCCTTGCATTAAAAATGTATGGTGAAGAAGAAAAAACCCTTGAAATCGATATTACTGGACCTGCTACAGTAACTGCTGGCGATATTATCGTTGATAGTGATGTAGAGATTCTGAATAAAGATATGTACATCTGTACAGTAGCTGATGGTGCAAAATTCCATGGGCGATTAACTGTAAAACCTGGACGTGGGTATGTCCAAGCAGATGAAAACAAGAAAGAAGATATGCCAATAGGTGTACTTCCTGTTGATTCCATCTACACACCGGTACGCCGTGTAAACTACCAAGTAGAAAATACACGTGTCGGTCGTCGCGATGATTTTGACAAACTAACGATGGATATTTGGACAGATGGCTCGATCGAACCTCTAGATGCTTTAAGTCTAGCTGCTAAGATCTTGACAGAACATTTGGATATTTTTGTGAATCTAACGGATGAAGCCAAAAATGCTGAAATCATGATTGAAAAAGAAGAAACACAAAAAGAAAAAATGTTGGAAATGACCATTGAAGAATTGGATCTTTCCGTGCGTTCTTATAACTGTCTGAAGCGTGCAGGCATCAATACTGTACAAGAATTAACAGATAAAACCGAACCAGAAATGATCAAAGTACGTAATTTAGGTCGGAAATCTCTTGAAGAAGTGAAGAATAAATTAAATGATCTAGGTTTGAGTTTACGTAAAGACGATTAATTTTTACGAAGGAGGGAAATCCATGAGTTATCGTAAATTAGGACGCACATCAAGCCAACGTAAAGCAATGTTGCGTGACTTAACGACTGATTTAATCATAAACGAACGTATTGAAACGACAGAAGCTCGTGCAAAAGAAATTCGTTCAACTGTTGAAAAAATGATTACACTAGGTAAACGTGGTGATTTGCATGCCCGTCGTCAAGCAGCGACATTTGTTCGTAATGAAGTTGCAGACGTGCGTGAAGAAGACGAAGATATCGTCATCGAATCAGCTTTACAAAAGCTATTCAATGATATTGCGCCTCGTTATGAAGACCGCCAAGGTGGCTACACACGTATCTTGAAAACTGAACCAAGACGTGGCGATGCTGCTCCAATGGTTATCATTGAATTGGTTTAAAATTACACTTAATAATGGCTTTTTAGAGAGTTTTCTCTAGTTGCTTGAAGCATCACTTTGTCGATGAATTTTTAGAGTGTTATGATGTTGGAAAGCTTTATTTCCGAGTCTAGCTCAGTGCTACTTCTTGATTTATTCAAGGAGTAGCCACTCATCATAAAGTGCTTTTTTTTATTTTCGATCACCTGTCAAGACACCAGATGATGGCAAATGAGAAAAAATTAACCTGTTGTTTGTTGAATCAGTATTTCTTCTAAGAAAAAATACTGAAAGCTTTTTCTTAGTGAGATTAAATTGAAAAAAAGAGATTTTTTTGCTACTCTTAATAGGAATGATAGCCAAGTATCATTTTTTTTGTAAGATTGCTTGAAATGAATTAAGAAATTTCCAATTTAGAAGAGTCATTGACAATGAATGATTTAGCAATAAAGGAGAAATTATGGAACCAATTATTAATTTAGAGAATATAACTTTTCGTTATCAAGCTGAAGATGACAAACCAGCTTTGCAAGATATTTCTTTACATATCAACAAAGGAGAATGGGTTGCGATCATTGGACATAATGGTTCTGGTAAATCGACCCTAGCAAAGACAATCAATGGGTTACTTTTGCCTGAAACAGGCAAAGTTACTGTTGGTAACCATGTGTTAAATGAAGAAAATATCTGGGCCATTCGTAAAATGGTCGGTATGGTTTTTCAAAATCCAGATAACCAGTTTGTTGGAGCGACTGTTGAAGATGATGTTGCTTTTGGTATGGAGAACCAAGGTATACCCAGGGAATATATGCTAAAACGTGTGAAGGATGCTTTACAGCAAGTCCGAATGACTGATTTTTCAAGCAAAGAGCCTGCACGTTTATCAGGTGGCCAAAAACAAAGGGTAGCCATTGCTGGAATTGTTGCCTTGCGACCTGATATCATTATTTTAGATGAAGCAACCAGTATGTTAGATCCAGAAGGTCGCCAAGAAGTAATTTCGACGATCAAAAAAATTAAACAAGAAAACGAGTTGACCGTTTTATCTATCACTCATGATATCGATGAAGCAGCCAATGCCAATCGAGTTTTTGTTATGCGTCAAGGTCAACTGATTGAAGAAGGGACTCCGGAAAAGATTTTCTCTATGGGGCCTGAATTAGTCGAAATGGGACTTGATTTGCCTTTTCCTGAACGACTAAAAGAAGCTCTACTTACACGAGAAATCGATGTACCTAAAGAGTATTTAACTGAAGAAGGGATGATTAACTGGTTATGGACATCCGTTTTGAAAAAGTAAATTTTACCTATCAACCTAATTCTCCGTTTGAACAAAGGGTATTACATGATATTGACCTTGAAATAAAACAAGGCTCGTATACAGCTTTGGTAGGTCATACCGGTAGTGGTAAGTCGACACTTTTACAACATTTGAATGCTTTATTAAAACCAACACAAGGTCTTGTTCAAATAGGTGACCGGGAAATTACACCTGAAACAAACAACAAGAATTTAAAACCTATTCGTAAAAAGGTAGGAATCGTCTTTCAATTTCCTGAATCTCAATTATTTGAAGAAACTGTTGCCAAGGATATTGCGTTTGGCCCTAAAAATTTTGGAGTTTCTGAAGAGGAGGCCTTATTCTTAGCGAAAGAGAACTTAGAGTTAGTAGGTTTGGATGAAAGTTTTATGGAACGTTCACCGTTTGATCTTTCAGGTGGACAAATGCGACGTGTCGCTATTGCGGGAGTTTTAGCGATGCAGCCAGAGGTATTAGTTCTTGATGAACCAACGGCTGGATTAGATCCTCAAGGCCGACGTGAAATGATGCGGATGTTTGATCATTTGCATAAAGAAAAAGGACTTACCATTGTTTTAGTAACACATTTAATGGATGATGTTGCAAATTTTGCTGACTATGTCTATGTTTTGGAAAAAGGAAGTTTAGTGAAATCGGGTGTACCAGAAGAAGTTTTTCAAGATGTTGCTTGGTTAGAAGAAAAGCAATTAGGGGTGCCTACTGCAGCACGCTTTGCCCAAAAATTACAAGAGCGTGGGATGCCTTTTGATAAGTTGCCTCTAACGGCTAGTGCGTTAGCTGACGAGATTTTGGCTCAGGGGGTGAACACTCATGATGAATAAACTGATTCTAGGACGTTATATTCCTGGGGATTCACTTATTCACCGATTGGATCCTCGAACAAAATTAATTGCCAGTTTCTATTTTATTGGAATCATCTTTTTGGCTAATAATTGGCAGAGTTATCTTTTATTGGGTATTTTTACATTTCTATGCATCTTGCTTTCAAGAATAGACTTAGGCTTTTTTATACGTGGTGTTAGGCCCTTGATTTGGTTGATCCTTTTTACGGTTGCCTTACAGATCTTTTTTACTAGTGGTGGAAAAGTTTATTGGCAATGGGGTGTTTTTCGAATAACTGAATTTGGTTTACAAAATGGGATTTTCATTTTTTGTCGATTTGTACTGATTATTTTTATGTCTACATTGCTGACATTGACAACTCAACCACTGGAACTGTCAGATGCCATTGAGTATATTTTACGTCCCTTAAAAGTTGTTCGATTTCCTGTACACGAAATCTCTTTGATGCTATCGATTGCGCTACGTTTTGTCCCAACTTTAATGGATGAAACGGAAAAAATTATGAATGCGCAACGAGCACGTGGTGTGGACTTTGGTGAAGGGAATTTGATTCAAAAAATGAAAGCAATTGTTCCTTTATTGATTCCACTTTTTGTGAGCAGTTTTAATCGAGCGGATGATTTAGCTACAGCGATGGAAGCTAGGGGCTATCAAGGAGGAGAAGGGCGGACAAAATACCGTGTTTTACATTGGCATTTACAAGATACACTTACAATAGTCTTGTATGTCTTCTTGACCGTAGCACTTGTTTATTTAAGAAAATAAAAATATCAAGACAAGAGAAGTCACTATTGATTTTCTTGTCTTATTTTTTAGAAGGAGAAAAAATGGTTCGATACAAAGCAATTATTGCTTATGATGGTACAAATTTTAATGGTTTTCAACGTCAAAATAATGGTCGTACAATTCAAGAAGAACTAGAAAAGACGATTTCAAAAATGACGAGTCAACCCATAAAAGTTCATGGCTCAGGACGTACAGATGCAGGTGTACATGCTTTGGGACAAGTCATTCATTTTGATTTTCCTTATGAACGACCTTTAGAACGAATGCGATTTGCGCTGGATACACAAAGTCCGGAAGATATTGCTGTAAAAAATGTAGAGATCGTTACGGAAAAATTTCATGCTCGGTATTTGGTGAAAGAAAAAGTTTATGAATTTCATGTGGATATTGGAACACCTAAAAATCCATTTACTAGAAACTATGCGAGTTATTATCCTTATCAATTAGATTTTGATAAAATCAAAAAAGCATTGCCGGATTTTTTAGGAACCCATGATTTTACATCGTTTTGTGCTTCGGGAAGTTCGATTGATGATAAAACTCGAACGATTTATGAAGCAACGATGCAAGTAAGTCATTCAGGTAACGAACTAATCTTTACTTTTCGCGGAGATGGCTTTTTATATAAAATGATTCGTATCATGGTTGGAACGTTGTTAAAAATTGGCAATGGGCGCTTAGAAACAGATAGTATTCCTAAGATAATTGCTGCAAAAGATCGACATTTTGCAGGTCCTACCGCTCATCCTCAAGGCCTTTATTTAAAAGAAGTTCGATACTAAATAAAAAGAAGAAGTTAGTAAATGGTAGGTCGTTTACTAACTTCTTCTTTTTTAAATATAGCTATTTGAGAAATAAAAGGAACAATCGTATGGATCAATACAATTCTAAATACTGCTCTCGTTCCCATTCGGAGACTGTTTGTCTAAAGGCAGCCCATTCGATTCGTTTTGCTTCAATGAATGCCTTATAAATATGTTCACCCAAAGCATTTTTAATAACGGTATCTTTTCGTAGTTCTTTGATGGCGTTGTGTAAAGTGGATGGTAAATCGTAAATTTCAAGTTCATGTCGTTTTTCTTCTGTCATTGTATAGATATTTTGATTCACTGCTTTTGGTGGCTGTACTTTTTGTTTAATGCCATCAAGACCTGCTTCAAGTAAGGTCGCTAAAGCAAGATAAGGATTGGCACTAGGATCGACAGAACGTAATTCTAGGCGTGTAGAAAGGCCGCGAGATTCGGGGACACGGATCAATGGGGAACGATTCCGTCCTGACCAAGCCACATAGACTGGTGCTTCATATCCTGGAACTAAACGTTTGTAAGAATTGACGGTTGGATTGCAAATCGCAGTAAACGCTCGAGCGTGTTGCAAGAGTCCGGCTAAGAAATGATAGGCGGTTTGGCTTAATTGCATGCTGTCTTTGTCATCAAAAAAGGCGTTGTTCTCATCTTTAAATAAGGACATATTACAGTGCATACCAGAACCGTTGATTCCAAAAAGTGGTTTAGGCATGAAAGTTGCGTGTAGTCCGTGTTTTCTAGCTATCGTTTTGACAACTAATTTAAAGGTTTGGATATTGTCACAAGCATCAATTGCATTGGCATACTTAAAGTCGATTTCATGTTGACCAGGTGCGACTTCATGATGAGAAGCTTCTACTTCAAACCCTAATTTTTCTAGCTCAAGAACGATATCACGACGACAATTTTCTCCTAAATCTGTGGGAGCAAAGTCAAAGTACCCTCCTTGATCGTTTAATTTGGTAGTAATTTCGCCTGCTTCATCTAATTTGAATAAAAAGAATTCTGGTTCAGGTCCTAAATTGAAAGCTTGAAATCCCATTTCCTCCATATGACTCAATGCGCGTTTTAGTGCCCCACGCGGATCACCAGAAAATGGTGTTCCATCAGGATTGTAAATATCACAAATTAAACGAGCTACCTTTCCGTGCTCACTTTCCCAAGGGAAGATCATCCATGTATCTAAATCAGGATAAAGATACATATCACTTTCTTCAATCCGTACAAATCCTTCAATAGAAGATCCGTCAAACATTAATTTGTTTTCAAGAACTTTATCAAGTTGACTAATTGGGACTTCGACATTTTTGATTGTTCCTAAAATATCGGTGAACATGAGTCGCAAGAAACGAACGTTTTCTTCTTTTGCTACTTTCTTGATATCTGATGCAGTTGTTGTCATAGTATCCCACCTTTTTAAGATAAATGAATCAAATTGTTATCTGTTGAAAAGTCGGTAAAGTTGATTTTCCTAACCTTCTTTTCATTTAGCTTAAGGGAACTATAGCAAGATTCTTTCGGGGTGTCAATAATATATGTTAGATAATATAACATGACTAAAAATAAACTATTTCTATGAAAAATAGTTTGCAAACCTTGTTAAATCAATAACGAAAGCTGTTATAAGAAAAATAGAAAATCAAAACTACTTTCTTTAGGAAAAAAATGAGCTGATTTTCTTTAAAATAAAAAGGAAAAATTGCTAATTTTTTAATTTTAATTTTTTAAATGAAAGAACAAAAAAACGGACGATTATGTCCGCTTTTTCTTATACTGCCAATCATAGATTAAAAAGAGTACAATGCAACTGATACATAAAAACAAACCAAGTAAAAACCCTTGAGGAATATAACTAAACTCGATTTTATGTTTTCCTTTTGGAACAGTAATACGAACAAAGGCATCTTGGAAGGTTTTGACAGGCACTTCTTTTCCATCAATTTTAGCTTTCCAGCCTTTATCATAAGGAATAGTAGTCACTAATTCAGTTTCTTTGTTCTGATTGATTTCTCCTTTAGCTTGACGGTTATTGACAGTCATAGTGACACCATTTTCGGAAATTTTATCAAAAGCCTGTTGAAAAGCTTGAGTATCCAAGGTTACAACTTGAGGATTTTGAAAAGAAACCTCAGAAGTTCCATAAAAACTTACAGTAAATTCTACCGTGGTATCTTTTTCATAATTTCCTAAGTCATAATATTGTCCATTGATATTGATTTGTGTTTTACGTTCTTGTCCATTGACAATCAAGGTAGCTGTCGAATTTTCTAACTTTCCAAAATTACTTGGATATAAGCTAAGATACGCTTGACTATGAGCTGGAACATCTACAGACCAGGTGACATCTTTTGCAGTATTGCTCGTTTCCTCTTTAAATAGCGTATGATTACCAGTGGTTGTCATCGTTGTATTTTTTGTTGACACAACGGTTAAAGGATGAAATGTAAAATAAGTTTGATTCAATTGTGCGAGTTCATTAAAAAGAGCTGTTTGGCTTCTCAAATTATCGTTTGAGTATTTCTTTAGTGATGCAATGCTAGGATCGGCTGTAAAAGCCAGAGGTAAGGCATTTTTATTTTCATATAAAAGGTAATCATTTTTTTTGCCAACTTCAGTAAACCCATATTTTTGAATTTCTTGTTTGGTTAAATTGTATTTAATGCCTGTAAAACTATCCATAAGTAACGTGTTATTCAAGTAACGGATATTTAAATTGGTGCCTTGTGAACGAAACCCTAAGGCATCAAGATAACTTGAAGAGTTTCGATTTCTAATGGAAGAAAATTGACTAATCCCACTATACCCATAATTAATACTATCGTTAGAAGAAACAGGATCGAGATTTTCTAAGCGATAAAAAGAATCATTTTCTTCTTTTGTTTGATCTACCAAATTTTTGATGGCTGGATATGGCTCGGTATATAAACTGCGTGAGGCGTAGTTCCATTCGTCTAGAATCCCATGCAACATGCCATTAGTGTTTACTCCCATTTCCAAACAAACAAATAGTAAAAGAAAAGAAGTAGTTGTCTTTGCCGAAAAGAAGTTACTTTGATAGAGCCAAAAAATTAAAAGATAGACCACTAGAAAAGCAATCGTTAGAGCAAAAGAAGTGACAGATAGATAGTCATATTCTCCTTTGGGAATCATGCCATAAACCAAACAGAAAAGTCCAATTAAGAGTAAGAAGACACTGACCAAACGTCCGCGATCTTTTTTGTTGAACTGTTCCCACCCATAACCTGCTAACATGATAATCAAAAATGATAATAAAAAAGCATAACGAAACAAAAACATATTGGGCGCATGCATCCCATGCCAAAATAAATTAAGTGGGACTACATAAAAACTTGTCATCAAAATAGCAGCAATGGCTAGATAAAGTAATTTATCTTTTAAAGGGACTTTTTTTGCAACAAAGTAGTACAAACAAAAGCCTAAAGGTAGGAGACCAATAAAAATAAAAGGAATGGATCCATATTTGGTAGTGTCGTAAACACTAATCATGTTTTTGACAAAAAAATCAAAAACACCTGTAGCTTCTGTTTTAAATTTTGTGATTTCTGTAAGCTTCTCACCGTTTGAGCGCAAATCAAGTAATGCTGGGAGGATAATAATCATGGAAGCTCCTCCTGCTAAGAAAGAGGTGAGAAGATAATGGGAAATGTGTCCTTTATTTTCTTTCCACTTACTAAAGAGCCGCGCCAAAAAGTAAAGAACGGAGAAAATCCCAATCATAAAGCCCATATAAAAACTGGAAATAAATAATAATAAATAACTAAAGAAAAGCATTTTGGGCCTATTCTTTTGCAATAATCGATCGATCCCCCAAATGACAAATGGAAGGTAGACATAAGCATCTAACCACATGATGAGCTCGGAATGTACAGTTACAAAAGACATCAAAGAATAACATATGGCAAGTATTACATGGTTTTTTGGGTGAATAGTAAAGGTATGTTTTGCATAAAACCAAAAAGCTAGCCCGGCACTTCCAATTTTAATTAATGTCAAAAAATAAAGCGCATCGGGCATGTACTGATTTGGAAAAAATAAAACGAGTGGAGTAAATAAACCTCCCAAATAATAGGAAATAAGAGATAAGTAATTCAATCCTAAAGAAGCATTCCAAGTAAAAAGAAAACTTTGCTTGCCTAATAAGGCGTTTCTGTAACTTGCGTGAAAATTTGAAAATTGTGAAAAAGCGTCACTGGCAAGAATGCTACGAGAAGAGCCGGGATAGATTCCAATCGTAAGGTATAAAAGCATCATTATAAAAAATGGGAAGAAGAAGCTAGCCAACATATACCGACGATTTTGTTTGCAAAAAATTTTTAGGTTGTTCAAGAAGAAGTCCTCCTTGTTTTTGATTGTTGCGTTTATTTTACCATAAAAAAGAGAGTTTTTGTTCATTGAATAGGAATGTCTAGGAAAAGTAAATCGCTAGAATTTAAGAGAGAAACACCTGAAAAAAATATATTTCGTGCAAACAAAAAACCGTTCGTTAGACGAACGGTTGCTCTTTTTTAATTAACGTGGATTATGCGCGCTCAACTTTTCCAGATTTCAAAGCACGAGCAGACACCCAAACTTTTTTAGGTTTGCCATCGACCATTACGCGAACTTTTTGTAAATTCGGTTTAACAGTACGTTTTGTAGCGTTCAAAGCATGTGAACGGTTATTGCCAGTTTTTGTTTTACGACCAGTATAATAGCAGACTTTAGACATGTGTTATTTCCTCCTTTGCCTTGATTCTAGGAGCGCTTAAATTCGCTCATACTAAATGAATTTAGCATAAAATTCGCTTTTTAGCAAGTATTTTTTCTTTGAATGATTGACTTTTTTCCTATATCATTGTAAATTAGACAAAGTTATCAGGCTTACTTTGATTGTTTTGTATGCATATGCCAACGCTCTTCTTTTATTTCAAGAGAAGCTATGTTAAAATGTTAGAGTAGAAAATAGACAAAAAGTCTGTTAAGGAGGCTTTATTATGGCTGTAAAAATAAACACCTCATCTGGAACGATCGAAATCACAAACGATGTGATTGCAACAGTTGTTGGCGGAGCTGCCACTGACGTGTTTGGAATCGTGGGGATGGCAAGCAAAAATCAAATTAGAGATAACATCAATGATATTTTGCGAAAAGAAAATTTTTCCCGTGGTGTTGTAATTCGTCAGGAAGAAAATGGGATTGCTGTGGACGTGTATACAATCGTTAGCTATGGAACCAAAATCTCCGAAGTATCTCGCAACGTTCAAGAAAAAGTGAAGTACAATCTCGAAACAATGGTAGGTGTTACAGCAAATTCAGTGAACGTTTTTGTTCAAGGAGTGCGAGTCTTGCCTGACTAAAAGGCAGACAACAGCTGAATTTTCAGCAGTTGATCTTAAGGAGGATTTATCAGTGAAAGTAACGAACATCAGCGCAAGTCAATTTCAAGAGATGGTACAGGCTGGCGCCAATCGTCTACAAACAAATGCAGAATTTGTTAACTCATTAAATGTATTTCCTGTTCCGGATGGTGATACAGGAACAAA
>Ga0079226_10000824_pt1 | contig 22844 bp, 19 predicted proteins | sample Poulit2014_FD_76345 | JGI IMG/M metagenome (GOLD analysis project Ga0079226, IMG submission 76345) | Agricultural soil microbial communities from Georgia to study Nitrogen management - Poultry litter 2014 | ecosystem: Environmental > Terrestrial > Soil > Agricultural land | place: USA: Georgia...
AACCTTCTTTATTTATGAAAGCGTCAATCAAATGTAAAATGTTAAAAATATTTATAATATGTAAAGGTGACAAAAAATAAAATTTTGAATTTTAGAATAAATACGTTGGAATTTAATGCATATACTGAAATATAACATTTCGTACGAATAATAAGATGAATACGTGGGAGTGTATATTGCACTTATAAAAATTTGAGGAAAATTGTGGATAATATGAAAAATCAACCAGATAATGAAGCGGTTTCTAAAAGTTACAAAGATGACAAATATCAATAGATTTATTTTCAATAATGAGAACAAAAAATACGCAATAAAAAAACATTGGTACTTTGAGTCTTGAAAGTAGGACTAGCGTTAAATTATAATAATAAAGAAGTGTATATTTTAATGGAGGGTTAACATACATGCAAAGACATGCAATAGTACTCGCAGCTGGTAAGGGTACACGTATGAAATCGAAGAAGTACAAAGTACTACATGATGTTGCGGGAAAAACGATGATTGAACATGTCGTGGATAACGTTAAACAATCTGGAGTAGAACAACTGGTAACAATTGTTGGCCATGGCGCAGAAGATGTAAAAGAAACATTGGGCGATGTATCGCTTTATAGTTTTCAAGATGAGCAATTAGGTACTGCACATGCAGTTAAGATGGCGAGTGAACATTTAAAAGGCAATCAAGGTACAACATTGGTCGTTTGTGGTGACACACCATTAATAACGTCAGAAACACTTAATTCTTTAACTGAGCATCATGAGAAAAACCAAGCACAAGCAACTGTATTAACAGCAACTGCAATGAATCCGTTTGGTTATGGTCGGATTATACGTGATGCAGATAATCAATTAGTTAAAATTGTGGAACAAAAAGATGCTACAGATGCAGAACAACAAATTAATGAAATTAGTTCAGGTATTTTTGCATTTGATAATCAAGTATTGTTTGAAAAATTAGAGTTAGTAAACAATGATAATGTACAAGGAGAATATTACTTACCTGATGTACTTTCATTAATTTTAGAAGATAAAGGTACAGTCGGCATATATCATACGAATGATTTTGAAGAAATTATGGGCGTAAATGATCGAGTGATGTTAAGTGCGGCTGAAAAGGCGTATAAAAAACGTATCAATGAATATCATATGAGAAATGGCGTGACAATCATTGATCCTTCAAATACTTATATCGGGCCAGACGTTGTTATTGGAGCAGACACAATTATAGAACCAGGCGTTAAACTTGCTGGACATAGCGAAATTGGTGAAGATGCAATCATAGGACAATATACGGAGATTACTAACAGCAAAATAGGTGATAGTGTCACGATTAAACAATCAATTATCAATGAAGCGATGATAGGTGACCATGCAAAAATAGGGCCATTTGCTCAACTTCGTCCAGGTGCAGATTTAGGTGAAAAAGTAAAAGTTGGTAACTTTGTGGAAGTTAAAAAATCTGTTGTGAAAGCAGGCGCTAAATTACCACACTTAAGTTATATCGGAGACGCTGAAATAGGTGAACGCGTCAATCTTGGTTGTGGTTCAATTACAGTAAATTATGATGGAGTTAATAAATTCAAAACAGTGATTGGTAATGATTCATTTATAGGTTGTAATACGAATTTAGTAGCACCAGTTACATTAGGTGAGCGATCTTTAATAGCTGCAGGCTCAACAATTACTGATAGTGTGCCAGAAGATAGTTTAGCATTGGCGAGAGCGAGACAAACGACTAAAGAAGGTTATTTAAAGAAATAAAAGGTATATGTTAGACATGCATGCTTGAACTGTTAAACTTAAGGTAATTGAATCACTTGTTAACCACAAAATGCTTTATATTGAACAACGATGTAAGTTTGCTTTTGTCTATAAAATGAAAACGAATTGAATGAATTAATTGGAGGACTATAAATGTTAAACAATGAGTATAAAAATTCTGCTTTAAAAATATTTTCTTTGAAAGGTAATGAACCCTTAGCACAAGAAGTAGCAGATAATGTTGGAATCGAACTAGGGAAATGTTCTGTAAAACGTTTCAGTGACGGCGAAATTCAAATCAACATAGAAGAAAGTATCCGTGGATGTGATGTGTTTATTATTCAACCTACATCAAACCCAGTTAATTTACATTTAATGGAATTATTAATTATGGTAGATGCATGTAAACGTGCTTCAGCGGCTAATATTAATATTGTTGTTCCATACTATGGTTATGCACGTCAAGATAGAAAAGCACGTAGTCGTGAACCAATTACAGCTAAACTTGTAGCAAACTTAATCGAAACAGCTGGTGCAGATCGCATGATCGCATTAGACTTACACGCACCTCAAATCCAAGGTTTCTTCGATATGCCAATTGACCACTTAATGGGGGTGCCAATCTTAGCAGATTACTTCCAAAACGAATCAAATATTGATTTAGAAGAATGTGTTGTAGTTTCTCCAGACCATGGTGGCGTAACAAGAGCACGTAAACTCGCAGACATACTTAAATCACCAATCGCCATTATTGATAAACGTCGTCCAAAACCCAATGTTGCTGAAGTTATGAATATCGTTGGTGAAATTGAAGGACGCACAGCCATTATTATTGATGATATTATTGATACGGCGGGTACAATCACATTGGCAGCACAAGCATTAAAAGACAAAGGTGCTAAAGATGTGTACGCTTGTTGTACACATCCTGTATTATCGGGCCCAGCTAAAGAGCGTATTGAAAACTCAGCAATTAAAGAATTAATAGTAACAAACTCTATTCAATTAGATGAAACACGTAAACCAAGCAATACAAAGGAATTAACTGTAGCAGGTTTATTAGCACAAGCTATTATCCGTGTTTATGAACGCGAATCTGTTAGTGTGCTATTTGACTAATGGTTTGTATGAATGTATAATGGTTTCGTCCGTGAATTCTTGGACAAAAAAACACTTGCAAGCAACATGATGTTGATGGGCAAGTGAGGGGCTCATATTTGAGCAAAAATGAAAGGTGGAAAATGAATATGGCTGCATTAAAGTCAATTATTCGTCAAGGTAAACAAACTCGTTCAGACCTTAAAACACTAAGAAATATCGGTAAAGTACCTGCAATTGTTTACGGTTATGGTACAAAAAACACTTCCGTTAAAGTAGACGAAGTAGAATTCATCAAAGTTATCCGTGAAGTTGGACGTAACGGTGTTATCGAATTAGGCGTAGGTTCTAAAACAATTAAAGTAATGGTTTCAGACTACCAATTCGATCCACTTAAAAACCAAATCACTCACATTGACTTCTTAGCAATCAATATGACTGAAGAACGTACTGTTGAAGTACCAGTTCATTTATTAGGTGAAGCAGCAGGAGCTAAAGAAGGTGGCGTTGTAGAACAACCACTATTCGACCTTGAAGTTACTGCTACTCCAGATAATATCCCTGAAGCTATCGAAGTTGAAATCAGTGAATTAGAAATTAATGACACTATTTCTGTAGCTGATATTAAAATCACAGGCGACTTTAAGATCGAAAACGATCCAGAAGATTCAGTAGTTACAGTAGTTGCTCCAACTGAAGAGCCAACTGAAGAAGAAATCGAAGCGATGGAAGGCGAAGCACAAACTGAAGAGCCTGAAGTTGTTGGCGAAGAAAAAGAAGACGAAGAAGAAAAATAATATTCTAAACGCTTTATAATCATCTTTGTTGATGATGTTAACGTTATAGTATCTTATAAAAAAGCACCATGCTTAATACGTTAAGCAGGTGCTTTTTTATGTTATTATAGTGAATGATATGGCAAAATAATTTTTAATATTAGTGAATTTAAATGTATAACAATGATATAGCATTAAGAACAACAATTGGAGGTAGCATAATGAAGTGTATTGTAGGCCTAGGCAATATAGGAAAACGTTTTGAAAGTACAAGACATAATATTGGTTTTGAAGTTATAGACCATATGTTAGACCAAAATCACTTTTCCTTAGACAAGCAAAAATTTAAAGGTGCCTATACCATTGAACGTATTGCCGGAGAGAAAGTCATGTTTATTGAACCATTAACAATGATGAATTTATCAGGTGAAGCGGTAGGGCCGTTAATGAAATATTATGATATAGATATTGAGGATTTAGTAGTTTTATACGATGATTTAGATTTACCACAAGGTGAGATCCGCTTAAGGCAAAAAGGTAGCGCCGGTGGTCACAATGGTATTAAATCATTGATACAAGTACTAGGTACAAATCAGTTTAAACGTATTAGAATCGGTGTAGATAGACCTTCGAATGGTATGTCAATCGTAGATTACGTATTACAGAAATTTTCAAAACAAGAAATGCAAATAATGAATAAAGTAATAGAACATTCAGCGCGTGCTATAGAGGCATATATTGAAAGTGACCGATTTGACCGCGTAATGAATGAATATAATGGTGAAGTCAAGTGAAATCAACAATTACACAATATATAAAAGAAGATAAACGTTACCAAGAGTTAAACGAGGTGTTTGGTACTGATAATGTGCTCGTGACTGGTTTGTCTGGAGCAGCAAAGGCAACGATTATAGCTGAAAAATATTTACACAGTACGAAACAATTATTAGTAGTAACTAATAACTTATATCAAGCAGAAAAATTGGAAAGTGATTTATTACAATTTGTAGATGCGGACGAGCTATACAAATATCCAATGCAAGATATTATGACAGAGGAATTTTCGACACAAAGCCCTCAATTTATGAGCGAGCGTGTACGTACCTTAACGGCACTAGCGCAAGAAAAGAGAGGGTTATTTATCGTGCCGTTAAACGGGTTGAAGAAATGGCTAACCCCAGTTGAAATGTGGAAATCACATCAGTTAACACTCTCAATAGGCGACGATATTGAAATTGATACATTTTTAAATAAACTAGTGAACATGGGATATCGTAGGGAAAGTGTTGTTTCTCATATAGGAGAATTCTCTTTACGTGGTGGTATTATTGATATTTATCCGTTAATAGGAAAGCCAGTTAGAATTGAATTATTTGATACGGAAGTGGACTCAATCCGTGACTTTGATGTTGAAACACAAAGATCTCAAGAAAACGTAAAGCAAGTCAATATTACGACAGCAAGTGATTATATTATCACAGACGAAGTACTAAAGCATACAAAGATGAAATTAAAAGAAGCTTATGAAAATACACGTCCAAAAATTGAAAAATCTGTACGCAATGATTTAAAAGAGACATACGAAAGCTTTGAGTTATTTGAATCGAAAATGTTTGATCATCAAGTATTACGTCGACTTGTTGCATTTATGTATGAACAGCCAGCTACAATTATGGATTATTTTAAGGCTGACGCTATAGTCGCAGTTGATGAATACAATAGAATCAAAGAGGCTGAACAAGCGCTTGTCACAGAAGTTGAAGAATTCATGCAGAACTTGATTGAAAGTGGTAAAGGGTTTATTAATCAGAACTTTTTGCAATATGATGGTTTTGAAACGTTGTTAAAACACTACCCAGTGGCTTACTTTACATTGTTTACAGCAACAATGCCTGTTCAATTAGATGAAACTATCAAATTTTCTTGTAAACCGGTTCAACAATTTTATGGTCAATATGATATTATGCGTTCAGAATTTCAGCGCTTTATCCAAAATGATTATACTATTGTCGTGCTAGCTGAAACGGAAGCGAGAAAAGAACGCATTCAATCTATGTTGAATGAAATGCATATACCAACTTTTATCGACACACCAAGTAATAGTGATGACAGTGGATACGCTATTATTACAGAGGGTAGCTTGTCAGAAGGGTTCGAACTACCTTATATGCAACTTGTAGTCGTAACAGAACGTGAATTATTTAAATCTAAACAAAAGAAAAAACAAAAACAGCAAAAGACATTAACAAATGCTGAAAAGATAAAATCATATCAAGATTTAAAAGTAGGAGACTTTATCGTACATGTGCATCATGGTGTAGGCAAATACATGGGCGTCGAAACACTCGAAGTCGGCGGTGTACATAAAGATTATATTAAACTTCAATATAAAGGTACAGATCAATTGTTTGTTCCAGTTGATCAGATGGACCAAGTTCAAAAATACGTAGCGTCAGAAGATAAATCACCTAAGTTAAATAAACTTGGTGGGACAGAATGGAAAAAAACAAAAGCTAAAGTTCAACAAAGTGTTGAAGATATGGCTGATGAATTAATTGATCTTTATAAAGAACGTGAAATGTCTGTGGGTTATAAGTATGGTGCTGATACAGCAGAGCAAAATGAATTTGAAATAGATTTTCCGTACGAATTAACACCTGACCAAAGTAAATCTATTGAAGAAATTAAAAAAGATATGGAAATTGAACGTCCAATGGATAGATTGTTATGTGGTGATGTTGGATATGGTAAGACAGAAGTAGCAGTACGTGCTGCATTTAAAGCTGTTATGGAAGGTAAACAAGTAGCATTCTTAGTGCCAACCACGATATTAGCACAACAACATTTCGAAACATTAATTGAACGTATGCAAGATTTCCCAGTCGAAATTCAACTCATCAGTCGTTTTAGAAGTACTAAAGAAATTAGGGAAACTAAAGAAGGTTTGAAGTCAGGCTTTGTTGATATTGTAGTAGGTACGCATAAACTATTAAGTAAAGACATTCGTTATAAAGATTTAGGTTTGTTAATTGTGGATGAAGAACAACGCTTTGGTGTTCGTCATAAAGAAAGAATAAAGTCATTAAAAACAAATGTGGATGTTTTAACACTTACAGCAACACCGATTCCACGTACTTTACACATGAGTATGCTTGGCGTACGTGACCTGTCTGTAATTGAAACACCACCTGAAAACCGATTCCCAGTACAAACTTATGTATTAGAACAGAACACGAATTTTATTAAAGAAGCACTTGAAAGAGAGTTATCTAGAGATGGGCAAGTATTTTATCTATATAACAAAGTACAATCCATCTATGAAAAGCGAGAGCAATTACAAATGTTAATGCCAGAGGCTAATATAGGCGTAGCGCATGGTCAGATGAACGAGGGTGACTTAGAGGAAACGATGTTAAGTTTCATTAACCACGAATACGACATCATAGTCACAACTACGATTATCGAAACAGGTGTAGACGTTCCAAATGCTAATACTCTTATTATCGAAGATGCAGATCGTTTTGGGTTGAGTCAGTTATACCAATTAAGAGGTCGTGTTGGGCGTTCGAGCCGAATTGGTTATGCTTATTTCTTACACCCTACAAATAAGGTGTTGTCAGAAACAGCGGAAGATCGTCTACAAGCAATTAAAGAATTTACTGAGTTAGGCTCCGGATTCAAGATTGCAATGCGCGATTTAAACATTCGAGGTGCAGGCAACCTGTTGGGTAAACAACAACATGGATTTATCGACTCTGTTGGGTTCGATCTTTATTCACAAATGTTAGAAGAAGCAGTCAATGAAAAACGAGGCGTTAAAGAAGAAAAACCAGAAGCGCCTGAAATTGAGCTTGAACTTAATATTGATGCATACTTACCAGCCGAATATATCCAAAATGAGCAATCGAAAATTGAAATCTATAAAAAGCTACGTAAGATTGAAACAGAAGCACAACTTATGGATATTAAAGACGAATTAATAGATCGTTTCAATGACTATCCAGTAGAAGTAGAACGACTATTAGATATGATGGAAATAAAAGTCCATGCACTCAATGCAGGTGTAACGCTCATTAAAGATGCAGGAAAAAAAGTGGAAATATTCTTATCTGAAAAAGGAACGACAGATATTAATGGCGAAACATTATTCAAACAAACACAACCATTAGGTCGTGCAATGAAAGTTGGCGTCCAAGATGGTAAAATGAAAGTGACATTAAATAAAGTAAGTAATTGGTTAGATAGTTTGAAATTCTTAGCGAAATGTTTGGAAGAAAGTATGGTTATAACAGATGAAATCTAAGTATGATAAGCATACAACTTTCAATGGTGTGGTTGTACTTACGGTTGCATTAATTATTGTTAAAATATTAAGTGCTATTTATCGTGTACCATATCAAAATATTCTTGGTGATGAAGGATTGTATGCTTACCAACAAATATACCCGATTGTTGCTTTAGGTGTCATTTTGACAATGCACGCTATTCCAAGTGCGGTGACTCAAACATTTGGGTCACAAGCACAATCGAGTCAATACACCAAAGTATTATTAAGGCTACAACTCATTAGTACATTGTTTTTCTTTGTAGTATTTGTTTGTGCAAATTGGATCGCGCTCTTAATGGGGGATACCAACCTCACACCGATGCTGAGAGCGGCGAGTTTTAGCTTCTTGTTTATTGGAATACTTGGTGTGTATAGAGGATACTATCAAGCGCATCAACGAATGAGTATACCCGCAATATCACAAGTGATTGAGCAGGTCATACGCGTAGGTATTATTATTATTGCTACCGTATTATTTATGACACGAGATTGGACTGTTTATACTGCTGGGACAATAGCTATTTTGGGGTCAGCAGTTGGTTTTTTAGCATCTAGTACCTTTCTAATGCAACGCAGACCATTCCAACTTCAAGTGAAGCAGCAGAGCGCTAACACAATCATAGAATGGCGTAAGTTATCGCTAGCAATTGTAATCTTTGCTATTAGTCAGCTGATTGTTATTGTTTGGCAAGTGATAGATAGCTTCACTGTCATTCATGCGCTTCGCAGTGCAGGATTAAATTTTCAAGAAGCAGCTACACAAAAAGGTATCTTTGATCGAGGAGCTTCATTTATACAGATGGGCTTAATCGTGACGACAACATTTTGTTTTGTGCTTATTCCAATGCTTACAGATGCGTTAAAATCACATCAAAATATATTGGTAGACAGGTATGCTAATGCGTCTATTAAGATTACTATGATGTTTAGTGTAGCAGCAGGTATTGGTTTAATTAATTTATTACCTATCATGAATAGTGTGTTTTTCAAAAATGACAGTCTGACAGGAACGCTAGCAATATATATGCTAACTGTTATATGTGTTTCACTAATTATGATGGATATTGCTTTATTACAAGTGAAAAATCAAGTTGGCCCAGTATTGTTCGCTTTTGCGGTCGGCGTTATAAGTAAAGTTATGCTCAATGTAATTTTAATACCGCAATTATTAATGTTAGGTGGCAGCTTGAGTACCGTGATGTCACTTATTGTATTTTCATTGGTATTGCATTATCACGTGTTAAAGTATTATAAATTCCAAAGAATGAGAAAGTATGTATTTAAACTGACTATTACAATGGTAATGTTGTCAATTGCAGTCCAACTTTCAATGTGGGTCATGCCAACAGAAGGGCGTCTTACGGGTCTGTTGGAATTGGTTATCTCAGCTATGATTGGCGTGTTGGTCATTGTTTTTGCTATTATACGTATGCATTTATTAAGCTATAGGGAATTAAAACATTTACCATTAGGCGATAAACTTTATCAGATGAAAAGAGGGAGACATTAATGTCAGGTAATATAACAATTGTTGGATTAGGAAATTATGGTATCGATGATTTACCTTTGGGTATCTACAAATTTTTAAACAAACAAACAATGGTCTACACGCGCACATTGGACCATCCAGTAATTAAAGCATTAACTGCAGAAAATATAGAATTCAAAAGCTTTGATAGTGAATATGAAGCACAAGAATCATTTGAGGGCGTATATGACCGGATTGTGTCACAACTTATTGAAGCGGCCAAACAAAAAGATATTGTTTATACAGTTCCTGGTCATCCACGCGTAGCTGAAACTACAACTGCGAAATTAGAAGCTTATGCTCAACATTGTACCGATGTTCATGTAGAGGTTATGGGCGGTAAAAGTTTTATCGATGATATCTTTGAAGCGGTGAAAATCGATCCGAATGATGGGTTCACGTTACTTGACGCTACGGCAATAAAAAAAGAGCAACTAAATATTCGTACCCATACCCTTATAACTCAAGTATATAGTCCGATGACTGCAGGCGATTTAAAAGTGACGTTAATGGAACGCTATCATGATGAAGAAACGGTATTTATTGTGGATGGAGCACAAAGTCAAAGTGCAAAAGTGATAGAAACACCACTTTATGAGTTAGATCACCATACCTCTATTTTTAGTAATTTAACGAGCGTATTCATTCCAAAAGTAGAAAGAGATGAAGAGTATTATAGCGACTTCTATTTTGCATCAAATATTATTGACCAACTCGTAGATGATGAAACAGGATGCCCTTGGGATAAAGTACAAACACATCACACGCTAAAACGTTATCTCCTAGAGGAAACATTTGAACTATTTGAAGCGATTGATGAGGAAGACGATTGGCATATTATTGAAGAGTTAGGTGATATATTACTGCAAGTATTATTGCATACAAGCATTGGTAAAAAAGAAGGCTTCCTCGATATCAATGAAGTTGTGCAAAGTCTGTCAGAAAAAATGATACGCAGGCATCCGCATATTTTTGGTGATTTAGAAGCGGAAACAGAAGAAGATTTAAAAAACATATGGGCAGATGCAAAAGCAAAAGAAGGTAAACCAAAGCGTGTAAAATTTGAAAAAGTATTTGCAGCACATTTCTTGAAATTGTATGATAAAACAAAAAATATGACATTAGATGAAGAAGGGCTAAAAAATATTTTAGAGCAAGGAGGGGATGAATCATGAGATTAGATAAATACCTCAAAGTATCACGATTAGTAAAGCGTCGTACGTTAGCTAAAGAAATTAGTGACCAAGGACGTATCACAGTAAATGGCGCAGTTGCTAAAGCAGGCACTGATGTCAAAGTATCAGATGAATTAGTAATTAGATTTGGACAAAAAATAATTACAATTAACGTCACTGGTTTAAGTGAACATGCGACTAAAGAAAACGCCAAAGGCATGTATGAATTAGTTAAAGAAGAAAAAGTCGGTGAAGAATAGAAAAGGAGGTGACAAGCAATGAGTAAAAAAGTTGAGAATATAGGAAATACGTTCACTTCTGCTGAAAATAAGAAAAAGCAACGACAAAAAATGAGAAGACGTGTTGTGCGTAAACGTATCACTTTAATTGGTGGTATTTTACTTATCATCATTATTATTTTATCCATTATGCTTGTCACTCAAAAACAGAGTAATCATGAAGCTTCAGTGGAACGTCAACAAAAAGATCAAACATACCAAAAACAACAAGATGAAGAATTGGCGTTAAAAGAACAATTAAACAATCTGAATGACAAAAGTTATATAGAGAAAGTTGCACGAGATGAGTACTATTTAAGTAATGATGGAGAAGTGATTTTTAAATTACCTGGTGAGAAATCTGAAGGTAAATCTGGAGATAAATCCAAAGACTCAAATGAGGAGAAATAGTGAAATTTGTCATTTACGATACAATACCATTGTTTATTTATGCAAACAGGCATATAATAGGATTAAAATCGAAACAAATCGGGAGGATTTATTTACAATATGTCAATCGAAGTAGGAAACAAGCTTAAAGGTAAAGTCACTGGTATCAAAAAGTTTGGCGCTTTTGTCGAACTTCCGGAAGGCAAGAGTGGCTTAGTCCACATCAGTGAAGTTGCAGATAATTATGTGGAGAATGTAGAAGATCATTTATCTGTTGGAGATGTAGTTGAAGTTAAAGTGCTTTCAATTGCTGATGATGGAAAAATTAGTCTATCAATTAAAAAAGCAAAAGATCGTCCTCGTAGACCACAAAGTAAACCTAGTCATAAACAATCTGCACCTAAAGGTGAAGACTTTGAAAAGAAATTAACGAATTTCTTGAAAGATAGCGAAGATAAGTTAACTTCTATCAAACGTCAAACAGAATCTAGACGTGGTGGAAAAGGCGCGAAGCGTTAATAAATATATATTAAGACTTGTCCAATACGAACTAATTTAATGACTTGAAAACAAAGTATCATAAATTTTTTTAAATTTAAGTTTGATTGTAACAATCTAAGACTGTTTTCTTACTTGAGGAAACAGTCTCTTTTTTGTTGTATGTGAGTTATAATATGAGGCGCATATATTGCCAAGATTATATTATGACCGAGGAGGGAGATAGGTTGAAAGTAAATACAAAAGGCTGGGCTCAAAGCAATCACATAGTATTAGCAGTTTCTACAGGTGTAGATAGTATGGTGCTATTACATCAGTTGATTACAAAGTTAGCTGATTCATATCATAAGTTGACCTGTTTACATGTAAATCACAATGTTCGGCCTGTCGCAGCAGAGGAAGAACAATTCCTCAAAGCCTATTGTGAACACCATCAAATCCCTTTACATACACACCATCTAGATTTATCTGCTGTAATTGAAAAAGGTAATAGTATTGAAAATGAAGCGCGAATTGAACGGTATCAATGGTTCGATCAAATGATGAGTAAATTAAAGGCAGATGTATTGCTGACTGCGCATCATCAAAATGATCAAATCGAAACTATATTCTATCGTCTTATGACTGGTCGCTCTACAAGAAGTAGTTTAGGTATGTCATATTTAACTTCAAGACAGCAATATCAATTATGTAAGCCCCTTTTAGACGTTACAAAAGAAGAAATTCGTAACTATCAAACAGCACATAAAGTCCCATATTATGAAGATGAATCGAATGCAGAAAATCATTATGTCAGAAACGATATCCGTAATCGTATATTGCCAGATATTGAGGCAAATCAACACCTATCTACTGAACATTTACTAAAATTGAAAGACTGGCATGATGAACAATTAAAAGTCGTGAAAGTCGACGCAATGCAGTTTAACACTGAATTTGTTGATTTTTATAATGATGGGCAAGAAATTGCAATACCAAGAAATAAATTTTTAAGTTTAAGGCATAGTGTCAAAATGGCAGTATTAGATGAAATTTTTACTGACTTGTCTTTAGACAAGTCAATTCCAGAAAAGACTTATAATGAATGGTTTAGACAACTTGCTGAAAATGTCACTCAATGCATATTATATGCGTCACATGAATGGATAATTCATATCGCTTATGATAAATTTATAATAATGGCAAATTATGAAAAAAAACTAGCTCCCATTAAGATTGATCAACTAGGTATATACAACTATGGTCGCTATAGCATTGAGATTACTAATGAATTTCCTACATTCGAGTATCCTTTAGTTATCCGTACAAGAAACGATGGTGACAAATTTGAATTGAATGGTAAGAAAGGGCATAAGAAAATAAGTAGACTACTTATTGATGAAAAGGTTATCCAACTGGAACGTAACCAAATGCCGATTTTAGTGAATGCATATAATGAAATTATTGCTGTTGGCACGTTATACTTAAAAAATAAATATAAACAATCTATTTTTATACGAAATTTGGGAGAGGAATGAAAATATGCGAGACGATTTAAAAGAGGTTTTATTGTCAGAGGAAGATATCCATCAAATTTGTGATGAGCTAGGCAAGAAAATTACAGAGGATTACAAAGGGAAACCACTTGTTTGTATTGGTATATTAAAAGGATCTGTGATGTTTATGGCAGATTTAATTAAATATATCGACACACACTTAGCAATAGATTTTATGGATGTTTCTAGTTACCACGGAGGCACTGAGTCAACAGGCGAAGTGAAAATTTTAAAAGATTTAAGTGGATCAATTGAAAATAAAGATGTTTTGATTATAGAAGATATTTTAGAAACTGGAACGACATTAAAATCAATTACGGAATTACTTGAATCACGTCGTGTTAATTCACTTGAAATTGTAACTTTACTAGATAAACCGAATCGTCGAAAAGCAGATATTCAAGCAAAATACGTAGGTAAAAAGATACCTGATGAGTTCGTAGTCGGCTATGGTTTAGATTATGCCGAGCACTATAGAAACTTGCCGTATATTGGTACACTAAAACCAGAAATTTATTCAAAATAAGCAGCGCAGTTTAATCATTTAGAAAGTTGTTATACACTATAAGTTAAAATTGAATTAAGTAAGTGAGTGTGAAAAGTAATGAGTTGCTCAGAGCATTTGAAATTTAATACATAAGCTTATAAGCGTGTAAACAACATATAATATGACAAATCATTTAACTTAATGCATAGAGAAAATTAAGCGTAAAACAAACAATATTGTAAATGCAGTACAAAAGTTGAAATACTAGCCGAAAACTCGAGTGTTGTGTTACAATTTTTGTTAGTTTTATAATTGAAGTAGGAGGAAACAACGCATGCAGAAAGCCTTTCGTAACGTGCTAGTTATCGCAATCATTGGCGTTATTATTTTTGGCTTGTTTTCGTGGTTAAACGGAAATGGTAATATGCCAAAACAGCTTACATATAATCAATTTGTTAAGCAGTTAGATAAAGGTGAATTAAAGTCACTAGAAATACAACCTGAACAAAACGTATATATGGTAAGTGGTAAAACAGATAAAGATGAAGAATACTCTTCAACTATTTTATATAACAACGATAAAGAACTTGAAAAAATAACTGATAAAGCACAAAACCAAGATGGATTGAAATTTACAGTTAAAGAGGAAGAAAAGCAAAGTGTCTTTGTAAGTATTTTAACAACACTCATTCCTGTATTAATTATTGCACTTTTATTTATTTTCTTCCTTAGCCAAGCCCAAGGTGGCGGCGGTGGCGGTAATCGTATGATGAACTTTGGTAAATCGAAAGCTAAAACATACGATAACCAACAAAAACGTGTACGCTTCAGTGATGTAGCTGGTGCAGATGAAGAAAAGCAAGAATTAATAGAAATTGTTGATTTCTTAAAAGACAATAAGCAATTTAAACAAATGGGCTCTAGAATCCCTAAAGGGGTACTTTTAGTTGGTCCTCCAGGTACAGGTAAAACACTATTAGCTCGTGCAGTTGCTGGTGAAGCTGGCACACCATTCTTCTCAATCAGTGTTTCAGACTTCGTTGAGATGTTTGTCGGTGTTGGGGCAAGTCGTGTACGTGATTTATTTGAAAACGCTAAGAAAAACGCACCATGTATTATCTTTATTGATGAAATCGATGCAGTAGGTCGTCAACGTGGTGCAGGTGTTGGTGGCGGTCACGATGAGCGTGAACAAACGCTTAACCAATTACTTGTTGAAATGGATGGATTTGGTGACAATGAAGGTATTATTATGATAGCGGCTACTAACCGTCCCGATATCTTAGACCCAGCGTTGTTACGCCCAGGACGTTTCGATAGACAAATTCAAGTTGGTCGTCCAGATGTTAAAGGCCGTGAAGCTATTCTTCATGTGCATGCGAAGAACAAACCACTTGATGAAACAGTTGACCTAAAAGCAATTTCTCAAAGAACACCAGGTTTCTCAGGTGCAGATTTAGAAAACTTACTAAACGAAGCATCATTAGTTGCAGTGCGCGAAGGTAAGAAGAAAATCGACATGCGTGATATTGAAGAAGCAACAGACCGAGTTATTGCTGGTCCAGCTAAAAAATCTCGTGTTATTTCAGATAAAGAGCGTAATATTGTAGCTTACCACGAAGCAGGACATACCATTATCGGTATGGTACTCGATGAAGCAGAAGTTGTTCATAAAGTTACGATTGTACCGCGTGGACAAGCTGGCGGTTATGCAATGATGTTACCGAAACAAGATCGTTTCCTAATGACAGAACCAGAATTGTTAGATAAAATTTGTGGTTTACTTGGTGGACGTGTGTCTGAAGACATTAACTTTAACGAAGTATCTACAGGTGCATCTAATGACTTTGAACGTGCGACACAAATTGCGCGTCAAATGGTTACAGAATATGGTATGAGTAAGAAACTTGGTACTGTTCAATTCTCAAGCAGTAGCAGTGGACAAGTATTCTTAGGCAAAGACATGCAAGGTGACCCTGAATATTCAGGCCAAATTGCGTATGAAATTGACAAAGAAGTGCAACGTATCATTAAAGAGCAATATGAGCGTTGTAAAGATATTCTATTAGAACACAAATCACAATTAGAATTAATTGCTGAATCATTATTAACTGAAGAAACACTAGTTGCAGAACAAATTCAGTCACTCTTCCATGATGGTGTCTTACCAGAAATTGATTACGACCGTGCAGAAGTTGTAGACAAACAAGATAGTAATTTTGAAGAAGGTAAATATGGTAAATCTTATGAAGATGTGCGCAAAGAGCAACTAAACAGAGATGACAATGAGGAACAAGAAGGTCACGAGGAAACACAAGATAGCGATAAAGAAAATGAACAACAAGATACGAACGACACTGAAGAAACAGGTCATGAACAAGCACCAAATATCGATAAACCTAGCAATCCAAATGATCCAAACGATCCGAGCAATAGAAATTAATAACTGAACTTATAACTTCTTTCTGCTATCATAATTGATAGTAGAAAGAAGTTTTTTTAATCTCAAGAAATTATGAAATATTTTCAAACAGATGTTTAGCATTTTATACTTCGAACGATTACAATAAATTGCATTGATAAAAAGTGTTAAAATACTTTAAACCAAAACATAAAAACATTTATAATACTAGATGATATAGAAGGAGAAATAGATAAAATGACGAACGATTATATAGTTAAAGGCTTAGCTTATGGAGGACAAATTCGTGCGTATGGCGCATTGACAACTGAAAGCGTACAGGAAGCACAAACAAGACATTACACTTGGCCAACTGCATCAGCAGCACTTGGCCGTACGATGACAGCAACGGTAATGATGGGTGCGATGTTAAAAGGAGATCAGAAATTAACAGTTACGGTTGATGGAAAAGGTCCAATTGGAAAAATTATTGCGGATGCCGATGCTAAAGGGAATATTAGAGGTTATGTTATGAATCCTCAAACACATTTCCCTCTTAATGACATGGGTAAATTAGATGTAAGTCGTGCAGTTGGAAAAGATGGTGCTTTAACAGTTGTGAAAGATGTCGGTATGAAAGATTATTTTTCTGGTTCTAGTGAATTAGTGTCTGGAGAACTTGGCGATGATTTCACTTATTATTTTGCTAAAAGTGAACAAGTACCATCATCTGTTGGTTTAGGGGTGCTTGTTAATCCTGACAATACCATTAAAGCTGCAGGTGGTTTCTTAATACAAGTGATGCCAGGTGCAGACGAGGAAACAGTTGATAAATTAGAAAATGCTATCAATCAAATGACACCAGTATCCAAATTAATTGACAAAGGTTTAACACCTGAAGAAATCCTCTTTGAAATACTAGGAGAAGAAAATGTACAAATATTAGAAAATCTTCCAGCTCGTTTCGATTGCAACTGTGGGCACGATAAATTCTTAACTGCTATCAAAGGTTTAGGGGAAGCTGAAATTCAAGATATGATTGATAAAGACCATGGAGCGGAGGCTGAATGCCATTTCTGTAGAAGTAAATATGATTTTTCAGAAGAGGAACTACAGGAATTAATAGAAAATAGTAAGTAAAATATTTAGACTGGAATCAAATAAAAAATGGTTTATTGAGCTTTCATAGTTGTATTTGCTGAAAAATCTGATAAAATATAAAGTATATCCGAGAGAAAAAGTATGATTTTGACTTTTTAATGAAAAGGAGAAATACTAAATGACAAACAAACCAGTAGACAATATCGTAGAAGTAATTGGCAATACACCAGTTGTTAAATTAAACAACGTTGTGGGGGAAGATGCAGCAGATGTATACGTAAAACTTGAGTATCAAAACCCAGGTGGTTCTGTAAAAGACCGTATTGCATTAGCAATGATTGAAGAAGCTGAAAAAGCAGGTAAAATCAAACCAGGTGATACAATAGTTGAACCGACAAGTGGTAACACAGGAATTGGATTAGCTTTTGTATGCGCAGCTAAAGGTTATAAAGCAGTATTTACAATGCCGGAAACAATGAGTCAAGAACGTCGTAACTTATTAAAAGCATACGGCGCAGAATTAGTATTGACACCTGGTGCAGAAGCAATGAAGGGTGCAATCAAAAAAGCTAAAGAATTAAAAGAAGAATTTGGCTATTATGAACCACAACAATTCGAAAACCCAGCGAACCCTCGTATTCATGAATTAACAACTGGACCAGAATTAGTTGAACAATTTGAAGGTAAAACAATTGACGCTTTCTTATCTGGTGTAGGTACTGGTGGTACGCTTAGTGGTGCTGGTAAAGTATTGAAAGAAAAATATCCAAACATCAATCTTGTAGCTATTGAACCAGAAGATTCACCTATCTTAAGTGGTGGCGAGCCTGGACCACATAAATTACAAGGTTTAGGTGCAGGATTTGTACCAGATACTTTAGATACAAATATCTATGATGAAGTTATCAAAGTAGGTAACGAAGTTGCTATGGATATGTCACGTAGAGTTGCAAAAGAAGAAGGTATCTTAGGTGGTATTTCTTCAGGTGCAGCAATTCATGCAGCAATTGAAAAAGCGAAATCATTAGGAAAAGGTAAGACGGTTGTAACTGTATTACCAAGTAATGGTGAACGTTATCTATCTACGCCGTTATATTCATTCGATGACTAGAATATTAAATTTTGACAATGACCGACCACATAATGATGTGAGTCGGTTTTTTGTTTTACATATAGAAAGTGACGAATTATTAAATGATGGCAGTAATATTATTAAAGTTATTTCAAGTTTCGTTTACTGAAAAAAATATAAATTAACGTTATTATAGGATGGTGAATAAAATACAGAAAAGTGAATCATTTACAAAGTGAAAGGAAGAAAAATGATGACGCATACTAAAATTATGGGCATATTAAATGTAACGCCTGATTCTTTCTCTGATGGTGGCAAATATAATACTGTTGAAAAAGCTGTTAAGAGAGCGAAAGAAATGATGAATGAAGGCGTTGATATCATAGACGTCGGAGGAATATCGACACGTCCAGGTTATGAAGAGATTACTGTTCAAGAAGAATTAGACCGCATTGTGCCAGTTGTAAAAGCTTTAGCTGAATTAGATGTGCAATTATCTATAGACACATATCGAAGTGAAGTGGCAGAAGCTGCAATGAAATTGGGGGCTACAATGATTAATGATCAATGGGCAGGCCACTATGATGAACGTATTTTTAACGTGGTAGCTAAACATGAGGGTGAAATTGTCTTAATGCATAACGGAGATGGCCAAAGAACTGAGCCGGTCGTGGACGAAATGTTATTGTATTTATTAAAGCAAGCAAATAAAGCTGAAATGGCTGGTATACCACAGAATAAAATATGGATTGATCCAGGTATTGGGTTTGCGAAAACAAGAGAAGAAGAACAAGAAGTCATGTCTCGCTTGGATGAACTCGTAGCGACTGGATATCCGGTGTTATTAGCGACAAGCAGAAAAAGGTTTATAAAAGAAATGATAGGTGTGGAAACTACACCTACTGAACGCGACGAAGCCACTGCAAGTACGACTGCATATGGTATAATGAAAGGCGTAAAAGCAGTTAGGGTCCATAATGTTGCTTTAAATGTTCGAATAGGGCAGAGTATGGATTATTTAAAGGAGAATGACGATGAGCGACACAATATTTCTTAATGGATTGAAATTTTATAGTTACCATGGTGCGCTACCAGCTGAAAATGATATCGGGCAAATATTTATTGTCGACGTCACGATGAAAGTTGATTTAAGCGTAGCGGGACAATCTGACGATGTTAAAGATACAGTTCATTATGGAGAGGTTTTTGAAGATGTAAAAGCAATCATGGAAGGCGATGCAGTAAATTTATTAGAGCATCTAGCTGAACGTATTGCAAAACGTATAAATTCACACTATAATCGTGTAGTGGAAACGAAAGTTAGAATCACTAAAGAGAATCCGCCTATACCGGGTCATTACGACGGTGTTGGTATTGAAATAGTGAGGGAGAAACTCTAATGGAATATGCTTATTTAGGATTAGGAAGTAATGTTGGAGAGCGAGAGGCACAACTTGAAGAAGCGATTCGTATATTGGATAATAAAGACGGTATTCAAGTCACGCAAACATCAGCAATTTATGAAACAGAACCAGTGGGTTATGTAGAGCAACCGCAATTTTTAAATCAATGCATTGAGATTTATACATCTTTAACAGCGGCTGATTTATTAAAAGCATGTCTGCAAACTGAGCAACAGTTACACCGAGTGAGAGACATACGTTGGGGACCTAGAACTTTAGATGTTGACATTTTATTATATGGTAATCATATCATTGAAGAGAAAGATTTAATTGTGCCGCATCCACGTATGTTGGAGCGTGCTTTTGTACTTATTCCATTAAATGATATCGCTTCAGATATTATTGAACCTCATTCTAATAATAAAATTGGAAGATTAGTGGCGGCAGACGATTCAGTCAAGAAATATAAAGATTGAAAGCTGAAAAGTGATTGTAATGAAGATGTATAAACTTGTCGTATATTATCATAAAGCCCCTCGTGATTAAAGTCGAAACTAAAAGTTTTGAAGTAAATTTGAACAGAACAACAGATAATAAATATCCTTCAAGTGTTCTAGATAGAGATTGAAGCCAAAGAAAAAATAAAAGTAGAGTAAGAAGTATAAAGGAGAGAAAGTTATGTCAGAAGAAATGAATGACCAAATGCAGGTCCGTCGCCAAAAATTACAAGAACTATATGATTTAGGGATTGATCCATTTGGCCAAAAATTTGAAAGAACTTCAATGGCTACCCCATTACATGAGGATTGGGACCAATATACAAAAGAAGAGCTACAAGAAAAAGAAGATGAAAGTAGTGTAAGTATTGCAGGTCGTCTAATGACAAAACGTGGCAAAGGAAAAGCTGGGTTCGCACATGTGTTAGATTTATCTGGTCAAATACAAATTTATGTGAGAAAAGATCAAGTTGGAGAAGAGCAATTTGAATTATGGAATTCTGCAGACCTTGGAGACATCGTTGGCGTAGAAGGAGTGATGTTCAAAACAAATACAGGTGAATTATCTGTTAAAGCTAAAACATTTACACTTTTAACTAAAGCGCTACGTCCATTACCAGATAAGTTCCATGGTTTACAAGATATTGAACAACGTTATCGTCAACGTTACCTTGACCTAATTACAAATCAAGATAGCACACAAACATTTATTAACCGTAGTAAGATATTGCAAGAAATGCGTAACTATTTAAATCAAAAAGGATTTTTAGAAGTGGAAACACCAATGATGCACCAAATCGCTGGTGGAGCTGCAGCACGACCGTTTGTTACACATCATAACGCATTAGATGCAACGTTATATATGCGCATCGCAATTGAATTACATTTGAAACGTTTAATTGTAGGTGGATTAGAAAAAGTTTATGAAATTGGACGTGTTTTCAGAAATGAGGGTGTGTCAACAAGACATAATCCAGAATTTACGATGATTGAATTATATGAAGCGTATGCTGATTACTATGACATCATGGATATTACTGAAGATATGATTAGACATATTGCTGAAAAAGTACTTGGATCTGCTAAAGTGAATTACGGGGAAGAAGTAATAGACTTGGAGTCTGATTGGAAACGAGTTCATATGGCTGATGCTGTTAAAGAAGAAACAGGTGTAGACTTCTTTAAAGTACAAAGCGACGACGAAGCTAAATTATTAGCTAAAGAACATGGTATCCAAATAACAGAAACGATGAAATATGGCCATATCTTAAATGAATTCTTTGAGCAAAAAGTAGAAGAGACATTAATTCAACCGACGTTTATTTATGGACATCCAATTGAAATTTCACCATTAGCTAAGAAAAATCCAGAAGATGAAAGATTTACGGATCGTTTTGAATTATTTATAGTTGGAAGAGAACATGGTAATGCGTTCACTGAATTAAATGATCCAATTGATCAAAGAGCGAGATTTGAAGCGCAACTAGTAGAAAAAGAACAAGGTAATGATGAAGCACATGAAATGGATGAAGACTTTATCGAAGCATTAGAATACGGTATGCCTCCTACAGGTGGTTTAGGTATTGGTATTGATAGATTGGTAATGTTGCTTACCGATTCAGCTTCTATTCGTGATGTACTCTTATTCCCTTATATGAAGCAAAAATAAATTAATTTAAGTAAAACTTAAAATTAGACATTTAACCTAGGCCTTAAACTACGTTGTCACGTTTGTGAAATGTAAATAGGGCCTAGTTTTTATGTACTTGTTATAAAATTTATAGATAAGTAAGAAAAAATTAGTAGAGATGTGATATTTTAATTAATTAAATTTGTAATAAGATACAAATGAGTATTATAATGCTATTAAAATATAATAATATACTAAAAAAGGACTAGTAATGATAGATACGATGTGATAAGATTATTCAAGTCGAGTTAAGAAAGCGAAATGAGACATTCATAAGTATTTAAAAAGTAATCGAAAAAATTTAAAAACTTATTCAAAACGTATTGACTTTAAAGTGAAAATGAATTAATATAATAAAGTCGTCAAAAACGACAAACATTACATATATAACTCAAGTAAACGAATTGTAAATAAATCTTTAACATAGTGTAAAATTGACTATTGCAAATGATTAACAAACGATGTATTATTAATTGAGTAAGTTGTTTTTGTCTGGCGACTATAGCAAAGAGGTCACACCTGTTCCCATGCCGAACACAGAAGTTAAGCTCTTTAACGCCGATGGTAGTCGGACTTACGTTCCGCAAGAGTAGGACGTTGCCAGGCTTGACAACAAATTTAATGTGGAGAATTAGCTCAGCTGGGAGAGCATCTGCCTTACAAGCAGAGGGTCGGCGGTTCGAACCCGTCATTCTCCACCATTCCAAATGAATAGCCGGCCTAGCTCAACTGGTAGAGCAACTGACTTGTAATCAGTAGGTTGGGGGTTCAAGTCCTCTGGCCGGCACCATTTCATGAGCCATTAGCTCAGTTGGTAGAGCATCTGAC
>Ga0079226_10000825_pt1 | contig 22836 bp, 22 predicted proteins | sample Poulit2014_FD_76345 | JGI IMG/M metagenome (GOLD analysis project Ga0079226, IMG submission 76345) | Agricultural soil microbial communities from Georgia to study Nitrogen management - Poultry litter 2014 | ecosystem: Environmental > Terrestrial > Soil > Agricultural land | place: USA: Georgia...
ACATTTTACATTATTGGTACCGTGGCAGGGCCGCATCCGTACCCGCTATTAGTGCGTGATTTCCAAGCTATTATTGGGCGCGAAGCACGCCAGCAGTGCTTAGAGCAAACAGGCAAGCTGCCTGATGCTTTAGTGGCCTGTGTGGGGGGTGGCTCTAACGCTATTGGTTTATTCCATCCCTTTTTAGATGATGCAAATGTTGCCATGTATGGCGTAGAAGCGGGCGGTAAGGGTCTTGAAACAGGCAAGCATGCTTCCGCCTTAAGTGCAGGGCGCCCAGGGGTGCTACACGGTAACCGCACGTATCTTATTGAAGATGAAGATGGGCAAATTATTCCTACGCATTCTATTTCAGCGGGTTTAGATTACCCAGGTGTTGGCCCAGAGCACGCATGGTTGAAAGATATTGGCCGCGTTACTTATGGCTCAGCCACCGATGACGAAGCGCTAGCTGCTTTCCGTGAACTCACCATGGTGGAAGGAATTATGCCTGCGTTAGAGTCCTCTCATGCACTGTCCTATGTGCGCAAGTTAGCACCCACCATGGCTAAAGATCAGATTATTATCGTTAACCTTTCTGGGCGTGGTGATAAAGACATTCATACAGTGGCCGCCATTGACGGCATCGAAGTATAAGGAGTTGCAGTCATGAGCCGTATAGAAACTTGTTTTGCCGCGCTCGCCAAAGAAGGCAAAAAAGCGCTCGTACCATTCATCACGGCAGGGGATCCTAATCCTGCCGCCACAGTGCCTTTAATGCATGCCATGGTAAAAGCGGGCGCTAATATCATTGAGTTAGGTGTTCCGTTCTCAGACCCTATGGCCGATGGGCCGGTGATCCAGCTAGCCAGTGAGCGTTCCTTGGCTGCGGGCACAACATTGCAGCGCGTGTTAGATATGGTGGCAGAGTTCCGTTTGCAAGATGCAGAGACGCCTGTGGTGTTAATGGGTTACCTCAACCCCGTGGAAGCGATGGGGTATGAAACTTTTGCCCATAATGCGCAAGTAGCGGGCGTAGACGGTGTATTGTTGGTGGATTTACCTCCTGAAGAATCTGTGGAAGCTAGCAAGCTCTTTGCCGACAAAGGAATTAAGCAAATCTTTTTGTTGGCACCAACCACCACTGAAGAGCGCATGGCACTGATTGCAAAGGCGGGTACTGGTTACCTTTATTATGTGTCCTTAAAAGGTGTAACGGGCTCAGCTAGCCTAGATGTTGAAGATGTGGCGAAGAAACTAGAAACAATTCGCAAACACACTACTTTGCCCATTGGTGTAGGCTTTGGTATTAAAGATGCCAAATCAGCCAAGGCCATCGCAAAAGTGGCCGATGGTGTAGTGGTGGGTAGCGCCTTAGTGAATCAGGTGGCTGCACATCTCGATCAACCCGACCTAATTCCAGAAAAAGTGGCAGCAGTATTAGCAAGCATGCGCGCAGCCATGGATGAGGATATAACAGCATGAGTAATAACTGGCTAGAAAAGATATTGCCGGCTATTCGCCGCCCTAGCACAGAAGAAAACAAACGCAGCGAAATCCCTGAAGGATTGTGGCGCAAATGCCCGCGTTGCAATAACGCTTTGTTTTTACCTGAGCATGAGCGCAATATGAATGTGTGCAGCAAGTGCGATCACCATGTGCGCATTGGTGCACGTAAGCGCTTAGCGTTATTTTTTGACGAAGGTTCCACCACTGAAATTGGCGCCGATATTAAGCCAGTGGATCGTTTAAAGTTTCGCGATAGCAAAAAGTACAAAGATCGTTTGCACGCAGCACAAAAAGAAACGGGCGAAGATGATGCCCTTGTGGTGGAAAAGGGCACGGTGTTTGGCCTACCAGTAGTAGCTGCTGCGTTTGAATTTAGTTTCATGGGCGGTTCCATGGGCTCGGTGGTAGGGGCGCGTTTTGTTGAAGCGGTTAATGTGTGTTTAGCTGAAAGGCGCCCTTTGGTGTGCTTTTCTGCTAGCGGTGGCGCCCGCATGCAAGAAGCCTTGTTTTCGCTCATGCAAATGGCTAAAACCAGTGCAGCGCTGCAGCGTATGCGCGAGGCGGGTATTCCCTTTATTTCAGTGCTCACAGACCCTGTGTATGGCGGCGTATCAGCTTCCTTAGCAATGCTAGGCGATATTAATGTGGCAGAACCGAATGCCTTAATTGGCTTCGCCGGTCCACGTGTTATTGAACAAACTGTGCGCCAACAATTACCAGAAGGCTTCCAGCGTAGTGAGTTTCTGCTAGAGCATGGTGCCATCGATATGATTGTGCATCGTCATGAGTTAAAGGAAACATTGCATCGATTACTCACAAGCTTGATGGGTTTGCCAAGCGCGCAAGGCGAGGCGGGTGAAGCTGAAGCGGAGGTTGTTGAAGCGGTCAAAGAAACCGATGTTGATGACGCCGAAGAGCAAGATAGTTCATCAGAGCAAGCAGAAAATACTGAAAAATAATTCTCACATTAGCAGCTGCTTATTGTTACAATAAGCAGCTGCTTTATTTGTACTTTCAGTACGAACTATACAAGAGACTTATCATAGATGAGCCAAACCTTAACAGGGTGGTTGGATAAAATACTTGCTTTGCATGAGCAAGAAATCGATTTAGGCCTAACGCGCATAGAGCAAGTTGCGAAAAGGCTCCAGGTAACCACAGGGTTACCACCTGTTATCACTGTAGCGGGTACAAATGGCAAAGGTTCAACGGTTGCTTTGTTGAATGCCTTAGCCACAGCTGCAGGTGCCAAAACTGGCGTGTATACGTCACCTCATATTAATCGTTTTAACGAGCGCATCCGTATCAACGGAGAGCTAGTGAGCGATGAAGCTTTATGTGAAGCGTTCGCTGATATTGATAAAGCTCGTGCCAATATCCCCTTAACTTTTTTCGAGTTTACTACCCTCGCAGCCTTGCTGTTATTTAAACAAGCGAACCTAGATCTTTACATCTTAGAAGTAGGCCTTGGTGGCCGCTTGGACGCTGTTAATATCGTTGCTGCAGATGTGGCCTTGGTGACTTCAATAGCCTTGGACCATACCGATTGGTTGGGCGATGACTTAGAGATTATTGCCACTGAAAAAACGGGTATTGCTCGAGCTGGCAAGCCATTGCTTTATGGTATGCCTGCGGTGCCACAAAGTGTTCGTGAACAAGTGGCTAATGATGGTGTCTTGTTATTTGAGCGCGCTAAAGAGTTTGGCGTTAATGACCATGAAATGTGGTGGCAGCAAGAGGGTAGGCAGTCGTTACCGCTCGTGCAGCCCATTCCATTGGGTGAGGATAATTTTGCTTTAGCTGTCCAAGCGTTAGCTTTACTGAATACACTGCCGCCTCAAAACACTTTGCCCACTATCGCTCAAGCGGTGCAGCTGGAGGGTAGAAGCCAGTACTATTATCAGCAGCAGCGCCATTGGTACCTAGATGTGGGCCACAACGAAGCTGCTGTGAAGAGGTTTTTCCAACGTTTACCAAAACAACAGGGTAAGCTTTATGGGGTTTGTGGCATGCTGTTGGATAAATCTGTGGCAACGCTTGTGAGCCAAGCTAGCCGTGTAGAAAAGTGGTACCTAGCTGATTTACACGTGCCACGTGGTGGCACCGCTTTGCGTTTGAGCGAGGCACTAGCAGCTGATGTTCCGCGCGAGTGTTTTAGCAGTGTGCACGATGCGATGCAGCAAGTGTTGCAAGAAAGCGAAGAGGAAGACACCATCGTTGTATTCGGTTCTTTTTACACCGTAGCCGAAGCAGAAGAATATTTAGGACAGTTGGAGAGATAAATGTCTGAACAAACACAACAGCGAAAACATCAAGTAATTGGTGCCGTGGTTTTAGTGGCGCTGGGTTTGATTGTCGTGTCTATTTTATTAAGAAGCCCAGAGCAGGAAAGCTCATCCTTGGATTACAGTATTCCTAAAGAGCCAGAGGTGGCCACGGTCAGTGATGAACCGGTTGTGACTGAAGAAGAACTGCAAGCGGTGGAACAAAACATTGAAGAGCAGTGGCCTGAACCGCCGAAAACTGAACCAACAGACACTGAATTGCAGGCAGAAAACCCTGCTAAAGCAGCAGAAACTACTACAGAAACATCGCCATACGCAGCGCCTGCTGCAGCAACTCCAGAAAAAGAAACCACCGCGCCTGCCAAGGCACCAGTGACTTCTAGCAACACCCCATCCGCTGAAAAAACACCTCAGCCAACTGCGCCTGCAGCAACTTCTTCAACCAGCACAGGCATGGCAGGTGTAACTCTACCGAAAGCGCAACAAAAAGGTTGGGCTGTCCAATTGTGGTCTTTATCCAATAGCGAACGCGCCAAAGCACTAGTGTATGAGCTACGTGACGCAGGATACGAGGCATTTCTTATCGAAATTGCGGCTCAGGGCAAAACCTTTTACCGCGTTAACGCTGGCCCAGTAACAAGCAAAGCACAGGCACAAGCCTTACTGGAAAAGCTGAAAAAAGACACAACGGTGCAGGTGGATGAAGGCTTCCCTCTGCAGTTAAGCCGCTAAATATCCTTAATAGTTGGGGCAGGGCAGCTTTTTTGTTATCCTTGCCCGCTTTTACGCAGGTACCACTATGAGTATGGCTGACGTCATTATCCTCGCTGTCATAGCTATTTCTGCTTTTATGAGCCTGTGGCGCGGTTTCGTGCGCGAAGCGATATCCTTAATATCTTGGGCAGCTGCCTTCATAGTGGCACGCACCTTTAGCCCCTTAGTAGACAACTATTTGGTGGGCACCATCGAAATGCCAAGCCTGCGTTTGGCTACTGCTTTTGTATTGTTGTTTGTGCTCACGTTAGTGGTGGGCGCTATCATAGGTAAGATTATTCGAGCCTTTATACAAGCCACAGGTTTAACCAGCACCGATCGAGTACTTGGCATGGTGTTCGGTGGCTTACGCGGTGTGCTCATTGTGAGTGTGCTCGTTATATTGTTTCGCCCCATGTTGGAAGAAGACGCATGGTGGCAGGAATCTTCTTTATTGCCTTACTTTGTTGAATTAGAAGGCTGGACGCGTGAAACCGGCAGCGATGTTTTGAAATTCATTTGGGGTTATGAACCAGAAGTTATTCAGCTTGAAGAAAGCGAATTGCGTCAGCACAACACGATAGAAAAAGCGCTAGACAGCATAAACACTGAAGACACTAAACAAACCACTCAGCCTAAACAAGATCACTAGTGAGGAGCAACCATGTGCGGAATTGTGGGTATCGTCGGGCAAACGAATGTAAATCAGAGCATCTATGATGCCCTGACGGTTCTTCAACACCGTGGACAGGACGCAGCGGGAATAGTAACCAGTGATGGTGAGCGTTTGTTTTTACGTAAAGATGTTGGCATGGTGCGCGATGTTTTTCGCACTCGTCACATGAGACGTTTAACAGGCACCATGGGGATAGGCCACGTGCGTTATCCAAATTCACATGCCACAGGCCCTGCAGAGGCGCAACCCTTTTACGTGAACTCGCCCTACGGTATTACCTTAGCGCATAACGGAAATCTCACTAATACTGCTGCCTTAGTGGAAGATATTTTCCGCGCAGATTTACGCCACATTAATACTTCTTCTGATGGTGAGGTGTTGCTAAACGTGCTGGCACACGAATTACAGAAGATAGGTAAGTTTATTCCTGAGCCTAATGATTTTTTTGACGCTATTGCTCGCATGTACAGCCGCCTTGAAGGGGCTTATGCAGCAGTCGCTATGGTAACAGGCTATGGCATTATCGCTTTTCGTGACCCATACGGCGTGCGTCCTGTTTGCTTTGGTAGCCGTACCACAGCGAAAGGGAAGGAGTACATGGTCGCTTCAGAAAGCGTTGCCTTATCAGCGCTAGGGTTTCAGTTAGAGCGTGATTTAGAACCGGGCGAAGCTATTTATATAACGAACGAAGGGGAGTTGCATACACGCATCTGTGCGGAGCATACTCAGCTGAGCCCCTGTATTTTTGAGCAAGTTTACCTGGCGCGCCCAGATTCCATTATCGATAAGATCTCTGTGTACAAATCGCGTTTACGCATGGGTGAAACTCTCGCTGAAAAAATTATGCGTGAGTGGCCAGATCATGATATCGATGTGGTTATTCCTGTGCCCGATACTAGCCGTACTTCAGCGCTGGAGCTGGCTAACAGGATGGATATTAGATACCGCGAAGGTTTCATCAAAAACCGTTATATTGGTCGTACTTTTATCATGCCTGGGCAACAACAACGCCAGAAATCCGTACGCCAAAAACTCAATGCTATCGAACTAGAATTTGCCGGTAAGAATGTACTGTTGGTGGATGACTCCATTGTGCGCGGCACCACTTGTGGCGAAATTATTCAAATGGCCCGTGATGCAGGTGCTAACAAAGTGTATTTTGCTTCTGCGGCGCCACCGGTGAAGTTCCCCAATATGTATGGCATTGATATGCCTACTGCAGAAGAGCTTATTGCCCATAACCGCACTGTGGATGAAGTGTGCACTTTGATTGGTGCAGACGGTTTGATTTTCCAAGATCTCGAAGATTTGGTGGAAGCATGCCGCGAAGGTAATGAGAAACTTAAACAGTTTGAATGTTCAATTTTCGATGGCAACTATATTGCAGGGAAAGAAAAACCCGAAGATCAAGCGTTTAAGCAATCTAATGCTGTAGTGGAAGAGTTGGATACGGCCAATACAGCAGAAGAAGCCGCTATTGATTTACACAATGATGATTGAAGCACTAATCATTCATACCTGAAAACAAGGATACTGTAGTCTCATGAGCAAAGACATCGCTCCGGAAGAGTTATCGCCTGCCACTGTTGCGTTGAGAACGGGCCAGTTGCGTACAGATGAAATGGCGCACTCAGAAACGTTGTTTTTAACTTCAAGCTTCGTTTATGAAAACGCCGCACAGGCCGCTGCCCGCTTCGACGGCAGTGATCCAGGTAATATCTATTCGCGTTTTTCTAATCCAACAGTGGCCGCTTTTGAAGAGCGCTTAGCAGCAATGGAAGGAGGAGAGCGTTGTGTTGCTTTTGCCTCTGGTATGGCAGCTATTACGGGCTTGTTCTTTGCCTTGATGGAAATGGGCGATCACGTGGTGAGCTCACGTAGTTTGTTTGGCACCACGAATACCATTTTTAATCGCTATTTCAAGCGTTTTGGTTTGGAGAGCACCTTGGTAGATCTCGATGATCTAGATGCTTGGCGTGCGGCGATTAAACCAAACACTAAATTTCTCTATTTGGAAACTCCTTCCAACCCACTTGCACAGGTCGGCGATATTCGTGCCTTAGCGGAGCTCGCCCATGAGCATGGTGCGAAATTAATTGTTGATAATTGTTTTTGCACGCCTGCTGTTCAAAAACCTTTAGCCCTAGGCGCTGATTTTGTGATTCATAGCGCTACAAAATATTTGGATGGCCAAGGGCGCTGTGTAGGTGGTGCAGTAGTGGGCAGAAAGGAAGATTTGAATGAGGTGTTTGCCTATTTACGTTCCTGTGGTGCCAGCTTAAGCCCGTTTAACGCTTGGGTGTTTTTAAAAGGGCTTGAAACTTTAAACATACGCATGCGTGCGCACTGTGAGAACGCGTTAGCGCTAGCGCAGTGGTTAGAGCAGCAGGAAGGCGTAGAAAAAGTTTATTACGCAGGCCTTGCTTCTCATCCAAATCATGCGCTAGCTGCTGAACAGCAAAATGGTTTTGGTGGTGTACTTTCATTTAGTGTGAAAAGCAAAGCAGGTGGTGTAGGGCGTGAGGAAGCTTGGGCTTTCATCGACGCCACGAAAATAGTTTCCATTACTGCTAACCTCGGTGATGCAAAAACAACTATTACTCACCCAGGTTCCACCACCCATGGGCGCATAAGCCCCGAAGATAAAGCGAAAGCGGGTATCAGTGAAAACCTGATTCGTTTATCGGTGGGCCTTGAAGACATTAAAGACCTAAAAGCTGATATGGAGCGTGGCTTTGCAGCACTAGGTTATTAATATAATAGTGTGGTGAGTAACTAAAATGCCGGGGTTACCCGGCATTTTTATGTGGTAAGGACAACAATAATGAAAACAGTCGCAGCATCACTAGCTAGCTTAAATAACATCCTAATAGGCAAAGAAGAGGTGGTTAAACGCGCGGTGGCGTGTTTGTTGGCCGGCGGGCACTTGCTGATTGAAGACTTACCAGGCATGGGTAAAACCACTTTGGCCCATGCGCTTGCCAGAGTGTTTGGGCTTTCCTTTCAACGCATTCAATTTACTAGCGATATGCTGCCAGCCGATATTGTAGGAGTGTCTGTATTTAATGCTGAAAGCAGAGACTTTGAGTTTCGTGAAGGGCCTGTATTCACGCAAGTATTGCTAGCCGATGAAATAAACCGTGCAGCACCTAAAACACAGAGTGCACTGCTTGAAGCCATGGAAGAGCAACAAGTAACGGTGGATAGGCACACGCATCCTTTACCGCGGCCATTCTTTGTCATCGCAACGCAAAACCCCATGGAGCAGGGAGGCACTTTTCCACTGCCCGAATCGCAATTAGACCGCTTCCTTATGGCCATTAATATTGGCTACCCCCATGCGCAAGCTGAAAAAGCATTGTTAGCCAGCGGCGGCCGGCATGAACAGGAGCAAACCATTGAAGCTGTGTTCACGGAAGCATCGTTACAAAACCTAATGCAACAAGTGCGTGCAGTGAAAGCCAGTGAGGTGCTCATTGATTACGTACAGCGGCTATTACATTTTACGCGGCACAGTTCTTATTTTACCTACGGCCTATCCCCGCGTGCCGGCTTAGGGTTGCTGCAGGCCGCACGGGCTTGGGCGTTTTTGGAAGGGCGAGACTACGTTGTCCCCGAGGATGTACAAGCTGTATTAGGCGCCGTGGTGACACACCGCTTAGTGAGAAGTAATACAGCGGATGGAGAAACGGCACACCTTATCTTATCTTCCGTGCCTGTGGTGCCATGAAAGCCCTAGTGCAGCAAACCTATGCTAAATGGGTGGCATGGCGACTACCTACGGCGCGCTTACAACATTTGCAGCAACGCTTAATCTTCATTGTGCCTAGCGCCTATGGTTTTTTATTTTTAGCAGTAGCAGCGGCTATTTTTCTAGCTGGCATTAACTACCAAAATAATTTGCTCTTAGGGCTTTCTTTTTATCTTGCGAGTCAGTTTTTAGTAGTGATGTTTGCTACTTATCGTAATTTGACGGGCCTGACAGTGGAAGCCGAGCGCATGTTGCCCAATTTTATGTCTCAACACGGGCAATTACGTTTTCGTTTACAAGCACGCCCTAAAAGCCGGCAGGTGGCTTTGTGGGTGAGTTGGCGACGTGGTAGCCAACGCGAAGCTGTGTCTTTGCGCCCCAACGAAGAGAAGTATGTTGCACTACCTTTATTTTTATCCCAACGAGGTTGGAATAAACCGCCGCGCCTGTGTATTGAAACACGCTATCCTTTGGGTTTATTTAGGGCGTGGAGCCATCTAGATATGGCGCACAGTTGCTTGGCGTGGCCAACTCCTATTGACACCACAGAGGCGCCATTTAAGGGTGCAACCGGTAACACTGAACAAACACAGCAGTGGCAGTTAGGCGACGAAGATTTTCAAGGGCTACGTGAATATGTAGACAGTGATTCCCCCACCTTAGTGGACTGGAAAAGCTATGCGCGTGGGCGTGGTTTATATGTAAAAGAATTCAGTTCTCCAGTGGCAAGCACAGAATGGCTTGATTGGTACAGTTTCACGACAGGTAACACTGAACTTAAACTGAGCAAGTTGTGCTATTGGGTACTGCTGCGTGAAAAGCAACAACAACCTTATGGGTTGCGCTTACCTGGTTTTTCTTTACCGCCAGGACTAGGTGAAGAACACAAGCAACAGGCCCTCAATGCACTAGCTCTATTTGAGAGAGGAGGCCAGCATGAGCAGAGTGTATGACCAAGTGCCGCGGCACAGTTTTTATTGGTTGCTCTGCGCAGTATTGCTCGCGGCTCTGCCCCATTTGCTTGCTAGCGGTGTGTGGCTACGGGTTTTGCTTGTGGCAGTGCTTGGCTACCGTTGGTGGATACATATAGGTCGCGGCCATATGTTGAATAAATGGTGGCGTACCTTGTTGTTGCTTGGTGCTCTGGTTGGGGTGAGCTATGAGCACGGCAATATTTTTGGCGTAGAACCTAGCACGCAGCTATTAGTAGCTGCGTTCTTGTTGAAAACGTTAGAAATGTATCGTCTTCGTGATGCTTATGTGTTGTTAATACTCGGTTATTTCGTCGCTGCCACTACATTTTTGTTTTATCAGGGCCCGCTAGCGGCTCTTTATGTTTTGTTAGTGCTTTGGTTGCTGACAGCGGCGTTGGTGGGTATCAATGTGCCCACAAGAAACTGGCCAGCTAAACATCATGGCCGCATTAGCGGGTTGATTATGCTGTTGGGGCTGCCCGTGATGCTTATGCTGTTTGTGCTGGTGCCACGCTTCGGCCCATTGTGGGCTATTCCTTCGCCCACAGGCCAGGCTAAAACAGGTATGTCTGCCACCATGCGTTTAGGGGATATTAGCGCTTTAAGCGAATCCACTGAGCTAGCATTTAGGGTGGAGTTTTTTACTACGCCCCCCACGCAACAGGAACTGTACTGGCGCGGCTTAATACTCAGTGAATTTGATGGGCGCACTTGGTCGGTGGGGCAAAGCGAACTCACTTATTACCCCTCTCAGCATGTAATGCCAGAATGGTGGCGCACGCTCCAGCAAACGCGGGCAGAAGGATACGAGTATCGTGTGCTGCTAGAAAGTACAGGTGAAACATGGTTGTATGCTTTGTCACACTCCATTACCGACACACAGCACATTGGTGTTAGCGAAGCTGGTATTCTGACGGCACGCCAGCCTCTGTACGAACGGTTTAATTATCATGTTCGCAGTTACCCAGAAGCCCCCATACTGGGCAGCTTAAACGAGCGAGATCGTGCTCGTTATTTGCGTCTCCCGCCCGTTACTGAACCAAAAACCAGGGCGTTAGCCCAGCAGCTAAGGGAGCAACACTATGCGGATGCGGCATTTGTGGCGGCAGCACTGCAATGGTACACAGACGCTGAGTTCACCTACACCCATCAACCACCAACATTAGGCAAGCATGCCAATGATGAATTCTTGTTTGGCGAGCGGCGTGGTTTTTGCGAACATTTTGCTTCTTCTTTTGCCTTCTTAATGCGCGCAGGCGGTGTGCCTGCACGCGTAGTAGTGGGCTATCAGGGAGGCGAGTGGAACCCGCGCAGCCAACATCTGAGTGTTTATCAGTATCAAGCTCATGCTTGGGTGGAAGTGTGGCTAGCAAACCGTGGCTGGATGCGTGTTGACCCCACTGCCACGGTGGCTCCTCATCGCGTTGAGCAAGAACGCACAGCAGCGGCTTCAAGCAGCAGTGCAGCGCGAACGCTGTGGTATGGCAACCGTTGGGTGAATGCTTTACGTAAACAACTAGATTGGATGGAGTTTAGCTGGCAACGTTGGGTGCTTAATTATAATGAAGAGGCGCAAAGCAAATGGCTGCGCCAGTGGTTTGGTGATGTTTCGCCCGCCAAGCTAGGCGTGTTTATGTTGCTTTTTGGGGCTGTGCTGATGTTGCCCGTTATTATTTGGGCCCTACTTGCAGATAAAAAAGCTCCCGCGTCACCTTTGCAGCGAGAGTTTCACTGGTTGCGAGGAATTATTGCTAAACGTGGTGGTGCTTCTTTGGCTGAAAGCAAACATTGGTCTGCCCAGCAATTAGCAGAACACGGGCGAACATGCTGGCCAGGTTATGACAACCACTTTAAACATTGGGCTGAGGAGATGGATGCAGCGCTATACGGGGGTGCAGAACAAGAGCAAACCCTTTTACGTTTAAAGCGCCTCAAGGTTCATTTTAAAAAGTTACCACGGCAAAGAGGAAACAATGCAAAGAGCGATGCCTTATAGATAGTCAAGGCCACATTTTCCTTAGTGTGCTGTCTGTAAAAACGCAAAAGCAGTGTAAAAAAACAAGAAGTGGCTTTTACAATATTGCGTTAGTACGCATTGTGCCTATATTAGTAACAGTGCTAGATCATTAACTTAGCCATGCAACCGCCTGGTGATTGATCCGCGCGGAGTATGACGATAAAAATAATTTAACTTCACCCATTGGCATGCTGCTAACGCTAGCATCAGCGTGTAGCTGTGAATGGGCATAAGCATGTTGAATAACGATAACTAGGAGTGACACATGAGCGAATTTACCCAAGCGCAACAGGACGTTAAAACGCTAACTAAACGCCCAAGCAACGATGATATGCTGTTTTTATATGCACATTTCAAGCAGGGTACAGAGGGTGATGTTTCTGGCAAACGCCCTGGCATGATGGATATGGTTGGCCGCGCTAAGTACGACGCTTGGGCGAAACTAAAAGGCACCTCTGCAGATGCAGCGCAAGCGAAGTACGTTGAAAAAGTACAAGCATTGTTAGCAACGCACAAGTAAAATTTAAACAATGAAATTGGCCCCATTTTGGGGCCTTTTTCATGTGTATTATTCATCAATAATAATAAGGCAATGCAAATGCAATATTCTGATGTAATGGCAGAGGTAGATGCAGGGAAATACGTTATTCCCGCCGGCTGGACACAAGGCCGAGCCTGTTTCGGTGGTTTAATAGCCGCCATTATGTACCGACGCTTGCAAGCCCTAGTGCCGGATCGTCCGCCTCGTTCTCTGTTCGTTTCATTTGTAGGCCCAGTGGCTGCTGGAGATATCGAGCTTAATGCCGAGGTGCTGCGTACCGGTGGTTCGGTGACACAGGCAGAATGCAAAATAATACAAGATGGTGAAGTGGTGGCGGTGATGCAAGCCGCTTTTGGTTTGCCGCGCGAATCACGTATTCGAGTAGCAGGCCCTAAAGCTCCAGATATGAAACCTTTGGAGAAGGCATTTAAGTTGCCATTTGTTGAGGGCATATCGCCTGAGTTTCTACGCTTTTTTGAATTGCGTTGGGCTACTAAGCCTTTGCCTTTCTCAAAAAGTAAAGAAGGCTATTTAGGTGGTTGGATACGTTTTCGTGAAAAAACCAACATTGACCATAGTGCGATGCTTGCTTTAATTGATGCTTGGGCACCTGCGGTGATGCCCATGTACCGAGGCCCGGCGCCAAGCAGCAGCCTTACCTGGACAATCGAGTTTGTGCAGAACGATTGGGTGGATAACGATTGGTGGCAATTCCATGCTGAAACAGAGCATGCGGCAGATGGTTATTGTGTCACCCAAGGCCAAATTTGGACGGAGCAGGGTGAATTGATTGCGCTAACACGCCAAACGGTGACAATTTACGCATAGAGCAAGGTAGGCATCACAGGGAGTGATGCCTTAATGGTGTTCTGATTCGTCAAATTCATCGATCATATTGGTGAGTCGGTTCACCAAGATGTCATTGATTGATCTGTCTAAAACACGTGCAAGTTCTGCACTAACAATCATATCGGCGATGGGGCGTACACGTTGCACAAAATCGGCGATTTCGTTCACTTCTTTTCCGATAGGTAATCCGTCACCGTATTTTTTATCTAGTAATTCTTCTTCGATAAGCTCTACAAAGCCATTGGCAATAAGCTTAACTTCTGTGCGAACTCGGCTTACTTGATGCAACAGTTCGGCCAAGGGGATGCCTGCTGCCACGAGTTCGCGGCCTGCATTAAGAATGCGTGGGCTAGGTACACGAATACGATCACCTTCCGGGATGATATAGCCCAACTCAACAGCTTCGAGTAATACTTCTTGTGTGAGATGGTCACCAAAGCTGTCTAATAGCTCATCGTAGCTAATGTAAGAGGGCGCTTCGTCACTCCATGGGCTAGTAACTACTACCTCAAGGCCAAGAATATCGTTAAGATCACGGCCTTCTTCCCAGGCGGTGAGTAAATCACGGATATTTGCCAGTGTGTAACCGCGCTTGAGTAGCTGCCCAATAATGCGCAAGCGTGCAAGGTGTACATCTGAGTAAATACCAGAGCGGCCGCGACGTTCTGGTGGCGGCAGTAGGCCCCTATCTTGATAGGCGCGAACATTACGTACTGTTGTATCTGCGGTGCGTGCCAGTTCATCAATAGTGAACTCACGCACTTCACTGGAGATTTCAGCCACAGTTTCCTGGGCTCTTGTGCCGGCGAGTTTACGTAATGTTTGAAAAATAGATTTGGGTGTTAAAGGTGTCGTTTTCATGTTGACAGATAGTAATGGCAAAGTAATAAATTCTCCAGTGCACAGGTCTATGTTTTAGCTTTATTTGCAATAAACACCGATGCTAGGCATTGCTGCTGCGACACTCTCGCTGCGGCGCTCCAATGTTGGCATAATGGGCCACTTGCTAATCAACAGGAAAATGAGCCAATGGCAGAAGTGTTGTTAAACGAAAATGATCTAACGCTCACTTTGTATCGCTACCCGCGAAGAAGAAATGAAACATTACGTGCGTGGGACGGTGTGGACCGTTATTTCATACATGAACGCCTAGGCCAGCACAGCGAGCCTTTGTTGGTGGTAAATGATGATTATGCGGCGTTGGCGCTAGCAGCTGGCGAGGGAACGCATAATTGGAATGATTCATGGCTGGCGTACCACAACTGGCAAGAAAATGGCCGCGTCAACCAACAAGCCACACATAATGATTATTGGCATTGGCCTTTTGATGATTTGCCCGCTGTGGCAGAAGTGTGGTTGAAAGTGCCAAAAGAAATGGCCCTGTTAACGTTGCAGCTGCATCGTCTTACCAGTGAATTACCTGCCGGTGTGCCTATCTATTTGGCCTGGTTAGATAAACACATTCCTGCTCGTTTGGTTGAGTTGGCTAATGCCTATCTTGTTGATGTGCAATTGCTTAAAGGACGGTTTAAAGCGCATGGGCTAGTGGGTTTTAGCCGCGGCGAAGCGCCTGAACCATTACCGTATCCCACTGAAGTTAAAGTGCCGCAATTACCACAGCCACTTTTGTGCCATGCTGGTGTGTTTGCACAGCATCAATTGGATATTGGTAGCCGTTTTTTGTTAGAGCATCTGCCTGCCAAACGTAAAGGCGTTATTGTTGATTTGGCGTGCGGTAATGGTGTGTTGGGGCTAGTGGCTGCACAACAAAACCCTGCTGCAGATTTATGCTTCGCAGATGAATCTTGGCTAGCGGTACAAAGCGCGCAAGAAAATTGGCAACGTTTGTTTCCGCAACGTGCTGCGCAATTTATACACGGCAATGGTTTGGTGGGCTGGCAAGGAGAGGCACAATTAATACTATTGAATCCGCCTTTCCATACGGGGCACACCATTGATGGCAAAATAGCAGGTGCGTTGTTCCGCCAAGCAGCGCATAAATTAAGCTCTGACGGTGAGTGTTGGGTGGTGGGTAATAGGCATTTAGGTTATGAAAAATTGCTAAAGCGACACTTCGCGTCCGTCAAGCAAGTGGGTGAACATCCAAAATTTGTTTTATTCTGTGCGTCGCTTCCAAAAAAATGATTGACGCACCAACACGTATTTGTGATTGCTACTAAGAGGTTACAGTTATGCAATGGTTATGGTGGATAGGTGGTGTGGCAGTGGCGTTGTTAGCCATGTACGCGGTTTATTTATGGATGAAAGTGTGGCAGCAAGAAAAAGCCATTACGCGGGCGCAAGACGAACGCGTAGAGCAATTGCAGGGGCAACTAGCTGTAATGACACGCGCTGTACTAACAGAGCAAGTAAACCTAACAGAGGGCGTGCTGCGTATCGCTGCCATGTTGCACACCATTGAGCAGCCTCTTAATGCAGATGTGGCGGCCATTCATGAAATGGCTGATGTGGCTTTGCAGTTTGATATTGGTGAAGCGAGGAAGCGTTTGCCACGAGAAGAAAGAGAACGCCAAGATAAAATACGTGAAGAACTTGAGAAGCGTTATGAGGTGCCTATCAAGGCGGCGGTGGAGCGATTGCAAAAAGTGCTGCCCGCTGGTGTGATCAATAAAATGACCGTTACTCACTAAAAGCACTAAGGAACGATTACGCATGGCAACAATAATGGCTTTTGCCGCTTCTGAAGCATTGGCAGAAAAACTAAACGCTATTACCCAAGCACAGCAGGTTGAACCGAGCGTCGTACACCGCGAAATATTAAGAGAGATTCATGATCTTTTTATTGATGAGGTGTTAACGGCTTATTTTAATGGCCCTATTGATGCTGTGGGGGCAGAGGGCTCTGTAGTGAATATGATCTTGCGAGGAGTGGGTGTCATCAGTAAAGCAGGCCGCTCTTTAGCCATGCGCTTGCTTGAAAAGCTGGAGCCAGAAGATCAGACGAAACTGGTGGAGCATTTCCAAAAACTACAGTACGAGTTGGATGGCAAAATGCATATTGCATTTGCTTTTACCCCTACTGAAGCTGAGCGCGCTAAAGCCGTGTTCGCTCAAGTTGCTGAGGAAGAAGAAGTAGAACTTGATGGCTTAATTGAAGTGCTGCATAGCGTTGCAGAGGGTGCCACAGGAAACTTTTTAGATGGTACTGTCGCCGCGCTAAAGTTAGGTCGTTTTAGCAGAGGTTTGGTGAAGGCAACGCAGGCTACGATTAGAAAATCCACAGCTACAGCCATTGATAAAGGTGTGCCAGCTTTAGGCAGAAAATACCGTAAAGACTTAGCTGCTTACTATAAAGAAATGTTGTTCGATGTTTAAAGTAGTAAGGGGCTAAACGTAAAAAACCCAGCAAATGCTGGGTTTTTTTATATTCGCTTCAAGCGACCTGGGCTTACTTATCGTCGCTTTTCTTTGCTTCAGTTTTTGGCTCAGCTTTTGCCTTAGTGGCAGCTTTCGCTTTTGGTGCAGCTTTGGCTTTAGGAGCTGCTTTTGCCTTAGGTTCAGCCTTCGCTTTTGGTGCAGCCTTTGCTTTGGGGGCTGCTTTAGCTTTTGCCTTGGGAGCCGCTTTGGCTTTTGGTTCAGCCTTTGCTTTAGTTGTGGCTTTCGCTTTCAGCGCTGCTTTTGCCTTAGGGGCGGCTTTCGCTTTTGGTTCAGCTTTCTTAGGCTCTTCCTTCTTAGCTACCGGCTCAGCTTTTTCAGCTTTAGGCTTTTCTTCTGTGCCCTCTAGTTGCAAGCGCTCTTCGATGGCTTTGATGCGTCTTTGTATTTCGCTTTCGTAGCGCTGAATGGTGTTAGATACAACTTGTGCAGTTTCAGCCGTAGCTTTTAAAACTTTTACTTCAATTTCAGCGAGCTGGCGACCTCTGTCGGTGTCACGAAGACGTTGTTGCGTATCTTCAACGAGTTGCTTCGCTTTTTCTAACTGCTGCTGAAAAGCAGTAGTTGCCTTTTCTCTGTACTCTTCTGGCGACAGTTCGATTTGGCTTAGAAATTCCTTTTGGCGCTGTAGTTCCTGCATTAATCTTTCGCGAGCCGAAGTAAGAGATTTTTCAATTGAAGTCATAAAAATATCCATTTTGTGGAGAATGTTAACGTGTTCAAAAGTGCAGCGAGCCGAACATGTAAATACTTGTACACGCTGCTGCCTGCAAAAGTGAGTTAATAGTAAACAATATTTGTTCAGCTCCCTTAGGATGTGATCGATTGTTCTACAGTTTTTATTCCTATATGCTTTTTTGTTATATCAATGCTCTTTTATGTGCTAGCGGAGGATATATGAGTTAGGCATAATGGCGCCCTTGTTTATGGGGAAACTGAAATATGAAACTGCAGCAATTGCGTTACATTTGCGCCGTAGCAAAAAACGAACTGAACATTTCTGCTACGGCTCAAGTCCTTTACACTTCGCAGCCCGGCATTAGTAAGCAAATACGTTTACTTGAAGATGAGCTCGGTGTTGAAATATTTGCCCGTTCAGGCAAAAGCCTGACGCACGTCACTCCAGCAGGTGAAAAGATTTTGGCGCTCGCCGATGAAATTCTGCAAACCACCAGAGCGATTAAACGTGTGGCACAGGAATTCCAAGATCAAACAAAGGGTGAGTTGAGTTTGGCCACCACGCACACACAGGCGCGCTACGCCTTGCCGAAAGTGATACATGGTTTTACCGAACGTTTTCCAGATGTATCGCTGCATATGCATCAGGGCACACCAATGCAAATTTCTGAGAAGGCCGCCAATGGGGAAGTGGATTTCGCTATTGCCACTGAAGCTTTAGAGAAATTCACCAATTTAGTGATGTTGCCGTGCTACCGCTGGAACAGAACCGTGGTGGTGCCAAAAGGGCATCCACTTACGCAGGTTGAAAAGCTAACGTTAGAAGCAGTAGCTGAACATCCTATTGTTACTTACGTGTTTGGCTTTACTGGGCGTAGCAAGCTTGATGATGCCTTCCAGCGTTTAGGCCTAGAGCCCAAAGTGGTGTTTACCGCTGCTGATGCCGACGTTATTAAAACCTATGTGCGCTTAGGCATGGGTGTGGGCATTGTGGCGAAAATGGCAGTGAGTGAACTGCAAGATGATGGTTTAGTGGCCTTAGATGCAGATCATTTGTTTGAGCCTAGCACTACGAAAATAGGTATTCGTAAGGGTACTTTCTTACGTAGTTTTATGTACGAATTTATTGAGGAATTTGCGCCGCATCTTACTAAAGAGCGAGTGGAGCAGGCCATGGAGGCCGCAACGCAAGAAGAAGTGGATGCTATTTTCACTAATGTGGAATTACCCACTTACTAAGTAACAGCCCTAATAAGGCGCTGAAACGTTGCAATACAAGGGCGCTAAGGATACATTGACCGCCTTTGTAGACTTTTAATCTTGTCATCGTTGAACAGAGAATAGGGGTTCCCGTGGAAATTGTTTGTCTTGATCTTGAAGGTGTCTTGATTCCAGAAATCTGGATTAATTTTGCTGAGCGTACTGGCATTGAAGAGCTACGTGCTACCACACGGGATATTCCCGATTACGACGTGCTCATGAAGCAGCGTTTAAAGATTCTTGATGAACATGGTTTTGGCTTGCCGGATATTCAAGCTGTGATTGATGAGATGGGGCCGCTCGAAGGCGCGCGTGAGTTTTTAGACTGGGCGCGTGAGCACTTTCAAGTGGTTATCTTATCCGACACGTTTTATGAGTTCGCCCATCCATTAATGCGTCAATTAGGTTGGCCTACCTTGTTTTGCCATCGCTTAGAGGTAAATGAGGAAGGGCGTATTACTGATTATAAGCTGCGCCAAGAAGATCCTAAACGCGCCTCTGTAAAAGCATTTCACAGCCTAAAATACCGTGTTATTGCGGCAGGTGATTCGTACAACGACACCACCATGCTATCTGAAGCTGAGCAAGGCATTTTAATTCACGCGCCGCAAAATGTGCGCGATGAGTTCCCACAGTTTCCAGCGGTTGATAGCTACGATGACCTCAAGCGTGAGATCATTAAAGCAAGCCATCGCAATATTCCTTTCTAAAATTAAAAAGCCTTACGTTGCATGCAGCGTAAGGCTTTTCCTTCTTATATTGATTGCCAAAAGCGCTTGTAGATACGCGCGGATTTAAGCGGAGATTCCAGCATGGGTAGGTGGCCGATGTTGGATAGAATCTTTACTTGAGCCGTTGGCAAATGCTGCTGCGTGGCTTCCACACAACTAACATCTAGTACGGCATCTTTATTGCCCCAGAGTACTAGCGTGGGGCAGTTAATATCTTCAAAAATCTTCTCTATGCCTTCATTGATTTCTAATGCATCGCTAAATAACCGATGGTTAACGGGGCTGCGATGAATGAAATCTTTATAGATGATTGGAGTAATAAAAAGCCGAAGTAAGCGCGTGTGGGCATAGGTTGTAATATCGAATAAGCTTGAAACTTCTTCATAGTTGCTTGGAATTAAGGGGTTTTCACCGTCGATAAGGCGTTGCTCAAAGAGGGAAGGGCGAGAGCCTCGAAAACCCGCAGAGTTCATTAAGCCAAGCGAGGCTACTTGCTCGCCGTGATGGGCAGCAAGTATTGCAGAAATAGCTCCGCCCATGGAATTACCCACCACATGCACAGGCTCGTCGCTAACAGCTGCAACAAAATGGCTGATTCTTTGCGCCTGGTTAGTTAAGCGATAATCAAGCTCTGGATGAAAAGAGCTTTCACCGAAACCTGGTAAATCAGGGATGATGACGCGGTAATGACGCGTGAGGAAGCTGCTCATAAATAACCAGTTCTCTTTGTTCGCGCCGAAACCATGTAGTAATAACACCGTCGGGCCTTTCGTGTTCCCGCCAATAAGATATTTAATATGAGTGTCAGATAGCGCTACTTCTCTTTTCTGAAAAGGAGAGAGCAAGGTCTGTAATCGGCGTGCTAAATCCCATTGTGAGCGTGCTGGGCGCCACTGCTGCAGCTCAGCGAGCGAAGGGGCAGGATGATGTTGCATGAAGTGTTGAGCCACATCATCAACAAAACTATTGGGGCTTTGGTTTATTACGTTGCTCATAGGATGCTCTTGTTTGTTGTTATTATTGAGCCCGAGCGAGCGATTAACAGCGCATCAGGCAATGGTTAATGTTACATCTTGTAATGACACATTAATACCTGCTAGCGAGAGCATCTACAAGGAAGTTGGATTGGCTTGAAACGTCAGATAGAGAGGCATAAGGGCCAGAAAACTGAGCTGAGCATCAGAGCTGCTGAAGAAAATCATGCCAATGGTTAAGGGTTTTATGCGGTGCTTCTAAGTGCGGGTAATGCCCTATGTGAGGCAGTTCTGCCACATAGTTTTTAGCATGATGAAGAGAGTGAAAATGCTGTATTGAAGCTTGGTCGATAACAGGGTCAGCGGTGCCACGTATCAAAGCGAGCGGTGTGTCACTGAAGAGGGCTTGCTGCCAACGCTCTTGATGTACATGCCATTCTTTAAAATAGCGTAGCAAAGCGGGTAAGCACCTTATGCCTGCGTCATGATTAATAAGTTTCCAACTGGCCTTTAATTGCGATGAACTAGGCTGGGTATGCGGGCCGAAGAGGCGCGTGAAACTTTTGAGCAACAATTCTTTGCTCATGAACTGTATTAGTAATGGCCCAAATTTACTCGACAACGCACGTTGTACGAAGGTGGGGGTGTATGTTTCTGGCGAAAGGCTGCTGCCTAGAAAAGTGACAGATAAAAATGGTTGGCGATGTAAAGCTTTTTGCCGCGCTAAGAGCTCGAGCATTACTGCATCGCCGTAATTGTGTGCAATGACGTGGCAGTGTGAAATGTTACGCTGCGCCAATACGGCTTCCACAATGTTGGCTTGTTGAATAATGCTGTATTCATAGGGATAAGGTTTTGAGAAAAAGCCAAAGCCAAGAAAATCTAGTGTGATGACACGATACTCTTCGCAAATAGCGTGGTAAAAGGCACTGTAATCCCAGCTTGAGCGGGGATACCCGTGCAAGAGAAGCGCGGGTGGTTTATCGCTATTGAGTTCGTTATCAATAACAAAAATTTGTTGCCGATGAGCACTGACATAACTGCCTAGTTGTTGCCATGCAACCAGGGAGAACATGATTAAAACTCCGCGTCTTGTAAAGCATCGCAACGGTGTTGCTCGAGTAGGGCAGCGAGTTTTTGCTGATCGACGACAAAGCGTCGAATACCATCAGCGAGTAGGTCGCTGCTCATCGGGCACTGGTTGAGCTCGTAACGGAAAGTGATTTCGTCGACAATTTCCTCAGTGCTAGCCTCAATATTGTTGGGTTGTAGTTGGCGCTTTAAAGGTGTGTTTTGCGCCGCAAGTTCTTCTAACAATGCAGGGCTAATGGTTAACCGGTCGCAGCCTGCTAACGCTTCAATTTGCTCCACTGTGCGGAAGCTAGCGCCCATGATAACGGTGTTTGAGCCCATGCCTTTTAGGCGTTGATAAATGTGTGTAACGGCTTCTACGCCTGGGTCGGAAGTGAGCGCTTGGTCGCGTTTCTGGTACCAATCAAAAATACGGCCCACAAAAGGAGAAATAAGGAATGCTTGCGCCTGTGCTGCAGCAACGGCTTGCAAGGGGTGAAAAATAAGCGTGAGATTGCAACGAATGCCTTCTGCTTCAAGTACCTTGGCGGCTTGTATGCCCTCCCAAGTTGCTGCAATTTTAATGAGCACACGAGAAGTGTCAGCCCCTAAAAAACGATAAATATTAATCAGGTTGCGGGCTCGTTCTATAGTGGCACGGGTGTCAAAAGATTCACGTGCATCTACTTCGGTGGAAACGAGGCCGGGTACCAGTTGCAAAAGTTCTGTGCCCACGATAGCGGTGAAAGCGTCGCACAAAATATTGGCGTCCACGTTTTCAGGCTGATAAGCGCCGGCAAGTTGCAAGGCTCTGGTGAGCAGTTCGCGTCCATTTTCATTATTGGCCACCGCTAAAAGAAGAGAGGGGTTAGTGGTGGTGTCTTCGGGTTTTAGTGCTTTGATAGCTGTTAAGTCGCCAGTATCTGCCACTACTGTGGTCCATTGTTCAAGCTGTTGGCGTTTATTCTTTGGCATAGCCTTCCTTAAAACGGTGAAAGTAAGGCTAATTAATGTAACAGATAAACATCACTTGAACAGCAGTGAAAAGGCTAAGCCTAACTTAAAACTGAGTTAGGCTTTAGGAGGTTACCCCCTTGGCACATGCGCTAAAGCATCTAGCAATACTTGTGGGGTGGCATCGGGCAAATGCGCATGCGTACTAAGATGGCGGCGATAGGCGCGGGCGCCAGGTACGCCTTGGAAGATATTGAACACATGTCGTACTACATGTTTTGGGTGAGCTCCTTCAGCATAGCGCTGCTCTAGATAAGGCATAAATGCTTCTATCACTGCATGTGGGCTGCTAGCACTTGTGGGCGGTGCTTGTGCAAATATTTTTTCATCCGCCTGAGCGAAACGCCAAGGATGGTGATAGGCCGCTCGTCCAATCAT
>Ga0079226_10000826_pt1 | contig 22836 bp, 23 predicted proteins | sample Poulit2014_FD_76345 | JGI IMG/M metagenome (GOLD analysis project Ga0079226, IMG submission 76345) | Agricultural soil microbial communities from Georgia to study Nitrogen management - Poultry litter 2014 | ecosystem: Environmental > Terrestrial > Soil > Agricultural land | place: USA: Georgia...
ATCGATATCAACGAAGATAAGGCGAACGCAGAAGCATTAGATTTTGAAGATGCTATGGCAAACTTGGAATATAATGCAAACTATGTGGTTAATGACTGGTCAGCATTAGCAGATGCCGATGTGGTTGTTTCATCAGTTGGTAAGATTTCATTGCAAGAGACCATTACCACCGATGATCGTTTTGTTGAATTACAATATAACAAACTACAAATTGCAGATATTTCTAAGAAGTTAGTCGCATCTGGATTCCATGGTATTTTAGCTGTAATCACAAACCCAGTTGATGTGATTACGACCATGTATCAACATTACACTGGTTTCCCACAGGAACGAGTAATTGGAACAGGAACACTTCTGGATACAGCACGTATGCATCGCGCCGTGGGAAAGGCATTGGGTGTGCATCCTAAATTAGTTCGTGGTTACAATGTTGGTGAACATGGGGATTCACAGTTTACAGCTTGGTCAACAGTTACCGTAAAAGATAAGCCAATCACATCATATGATTTACAATTGTCAGAATTAAATGATGAGGTCAAAGCTGGTGGATACACCGTTTACCATGGTAAGAAGTTTACTAGTTATGGTGTTGCGAGTGCAGCTAGTCGCTTAACTAAGGCGATTTTGACTGACAGTCACGAAGAACTACCGGTATCAAATTATCGACCTGAGTATGGTGTTTATGTTTCGTATCCAGTTATCGTGGGTCGCGAGGGTGTTGTTGATCATGTTTCATTAGCTTTACCATCTGATGAGCAAGCGAAATTAGACGCTTCAGCAGGGTTTATTCGTGAACGTTATGAAGAAGTGATTGCCGAGTTGGATAAATAATTCAAAACAAAAAATTTAGAGGTTGAGACAAAACAATGTCTCAACCTCTTTTGTGCTAAAAATGCATTAATTGTAAGGTTATAAATTTTATAGCATAAACGCGTTCCAAAAGTCTGAAGCCTCAATGTAACGGTATTTACGACATTTTTGTCCTTCGCTTTGCTTCGGCCAAAAATGACGTAAATACCGTTACTCACCGGCTTCAAACTGACTTTTGTCTCGCTCTCTATTTTTTAGTGAGCAGAGTTATTTCGCCTTAAAAAAAGTTTTTTGTGAAAATAATGGTGTCACCGTATTCTGTAGGACATCCATAAATTCATCTGCGGACTCTTTAAAGTCTGATTTGATCCATTCAACAATTAAACTAATGACCATCCCCGTTATCGCAGCAGATGCGTAGTGCTCAGAAATGGGGAGATATTGGGTAATGTTATTTTCTTGCCAGATTTCCCTGTCAGCAGTAATTAGCTTATTTATGAAAGAAGGATCCCCGGTTGGCGCCAATAATGCTGAAAATTTATCCCTATTATTGTAAATATAGCGAACCATTTCTCGATAGTAGTTATGTAGGCGATCCTGACTAACATCAGTTCTTTTAGCAAAATCTGGTGCTTTTTCAGTGACATTTTTAAATTCACTAATTAATGAGTTCTCGACTGTGTCTAATAGTTCGTATTTATTAGCATAGTATTTATACAAAGTCGCACGGTTAACATGAGCTTCGTCGATGATTTGTTGAATTGTGACTTTTGCAAAACCTTCTGCTAGTAATAATTTCCAAAAAGCGTGTTCAATGGCATATTTACTTTTTTTAATGCGTAAATCCGTTTTAATTGTCATATTGTCCCCCCCGCTACCAATAATAAACTTTTATGTCGTTTTTGTTGGTTGAAGCCTTGATATATAGCAATTATAGTACAAGTAGTTAATCAGTTATTCACTTTATTATTTACAAAAAAGGGGTGTATAAGTATGTCAGAAGTTGAAACAATGCATTATCGCGTTTTAAAGAAAAATCATGACAAGATGATTCAAGCTTTAGTAAAAGCCTTAGATTATCAAAAGGCTAATCCTAGTTTGATTAACTATTCTTTGTCGCGAACTTGGTTCCGTCCAGCACCAGATAATTCAGAACAAGAAATTTGGATGTTTATGGATGAATCAAGCAATCATGAGAAATATGCAGAAACAATGAAGACAGCTGAAAGTGATTTGATAGCTGGAGATTTTCGACAACAGTTTATTGATATGGTTATACCAGATAAACCTTTTTCAGGTGAAGAAGTAGGCTTAAAGCACGTTGTTTGGCAAGAAATACCAGAATTACATGTCGAATTACATGAAAATGATTAACTAGAATAAAAATTGTTAGTACTGTCGATAATATAAGGGGGTTTTTATGGCACAAGGAAGAATTATGAATCGTCCAGCAGATTATCAAAAGTTAGGTATTAATCCTGATAAAGTTGAAAATTGGGAAGATGGACGTCGCGATAATGATGAAGCAGGACATGCTGAAGTTTGGTACCTAGATTGTAGTCTTGATGATGGCTCAACACTGATTTTAGGATTCCGTCCAAAGTCAACTGACCAGGTGGTAAACAAGGGTGATAATCCTAATGTTGCTATCAACTATACGTCAGCAGACGGCCAACCATTTTATGATTACCGTCTTTATGATGTTAAAGATGCTTATTCAAGTAAGGACCAATTAGACTTGAAGTGGGGCCCTAGTACATTAGTTGGTGACAACTGGCGTAATTATGACATTCATATTGAGCCAAAAGCCGACCAAGAACTGGTAATGGAAGGTAAGAAATCAGTTGAGCACAAAACGGCAGTTGATCTACACTTCGAATCTCAGGTAGAGCCATTCCGTCCAGGCTCAGGATATATTGCTTTTGGTGAGAATGAAGAATATTATTATAACTTTATTTGTGTCACAAGTTTGACAGTTAGTGGTGAAGTAACTATTAATGGTGAGAAGAAGCATGTTAATGGAACTGCTTACTACAACCACCAATGGTTCAATATCCATCCATCAGTTGCCTTCCATCACTGGGTTTGGGGTCGTCAAAATGTTGGTGATTACAATGTCTTAATTTATGATATGGTTGGTGGTGATCGCTTTGGTCAACCAGAAATCCCACTATTTACGATTGACGACAGTAAAGGTAATCGCGTCTTTGAAAACACTAGTGTAGACAATGCTAAGGTAGATACTTTAGATACGTATGTCCAAGAAGAGACTGGCAAGGTAACGCCAAAAACAATCCATTATACCTTTACGCAGGATGATATGGAAGTTGAGTATAAGATTTTTGATCCTAAGGAAATTAACTTGATTAACATTTATGGTATGGCTTCAGATGAACAAAAGAAGCAGTTTGATGCCATGGGATTGCAACCAACTTATACGCGTTATCTAGCATCAACAGAGCTAAAGATAACTCGCGATGGTAAGACAGAGGTCATTGATGGTTCAATGTTGTATGAAATTAATTATGCAGCCAAAGAACTATAATATGGTGCATTAGATAATTAATTTCTAATTGTATAAAAAATAAAGAGCAAGTCAGAGGAATCTAGGATTCTTTCTGACTTGCTCTATTTTTGATTAAAATATTTAATTAACTATAGCTTAGTTATAAACTAAACCACCATCAACTAAGATTGCTTGACCTGTGATATAGTCTGAATCTTCAGAAGCCAAGAAGTGGACTAGGTTGGCAACATCAGTAGGTGTTTCGTAACGTCCCAAAGCAATTTCACCAGAGAACTTAGCAAATGGCTCACCTGGCTTCAATGAAGGGTCAGCCTTAACCATTTCGGCATCAATACGATCCCACATCTTAGTTTTCGCAACACCAGGGCAGTAAGCATTGACGGTGATGTGCTTTGAAGCAAGTTCCTTAGCTGCAACATGGGTAAAGGCTTTGACAGCATGCTTTGAAGCTGAGTATGTACCCAAGACCTCGTATGCTTCATGACCAGCAATTGAGCAGGCGTTAATAATTTTACCAGGCGTACCTTGCTTGATAAATTGTTTAGCAGCAGCTTGTGTTCCATAAACTGTTCCAAAAACATTAATCTTAAAGGTACGCTCTAGTTCAGACGCGTCAATCTCTAAGAATGGCGTCACAGCTTCAACACCGGCATTGTTAACAAAGACGTTTAACTGACCAAACTTTTCAACCGTTGCGGCTACTAATGCTTCTTGATCTTCTTTCTTAGAAACATCCCCAACGAAAGTGGCTACATCACCTAGTGACTTTAATTCTTCTGCTGTCTTAGTCAAGGCATCTTGGTTAATGTCATGAATCATGACAGCAAAACCATCTTTAAGTAAACGCTCAGCGATACCCTTACCTAATCCTCCAGCTGATCCGGTAACAACAGCAACTTTCTTAGACATAATCATACCTCCCCAGTATAAATAAACCAAACAGCAACGTTTAACGGAAGCGCTTTCACAAATTCATTGTAACGCTTTTTATACTTATAAAACAAATGTTTTTAATATTTATTCATTTTTAGAATAAAAAGAGAGAGCGAGACAAAAGTTATTTTGAAGGCGATGTGTCACGTGATTGCTGCCATTTTTGGCACAAATTTGACGCAAAAAAAGCTGGAACAACTTCTTTCGTTCCAGCTTTTTGATAAGTTATCAACTTTTAAAACTCAACTTGTGAGGCATCTTGGTGCGTACCGGCAACACCTTCTAATTGATCTAATGTTGCAATTTCTGCATCTGTTAATTCAAAGTCGAAAACAGCTGCATTCTGGTTAATGCGTTCAGCATGTGTTGACTTAGGCAAAGGTAAGAAATCATGTTGTAATGACCAGCGAACAAGTACTTGTGCAGCTGATTTATCATATTTTGCAGCAATGTCATTGATTTGAGGTACTGCCAGTAATGAACCAGTGCCAAGCGGTGAATAAGCCTCGGTGAGAATATCGTGAGCCTTGTTATAATCAACGACATCTTGTTCTAAGTCAGATGGGTTGATAAATAATTGGTTGACCATTGGTCGAATAGTTGCTGTTTTAAGCAAGGCTTCAAGGTGCTCAATTTGGAAATTAGAAACACCGATTGCTCGAATCTTTCCTTCAGTATAGGCATCTTCCATATAACGCCAAGCTTCTGCGTTGGCTTTATCCCAATCACGTCGATTGATTAGTGGATTTGGCCAGTGAATCAAATATAAGTCCAAATAATCTAAACCAAGTAAGTCTAATGATTTATCTAATGCTATTTTAGCAGCCTCATAACTATGACTGTCGTTCCAAAGTTTTGATGTCACAAACAGTTCTTCACGCGGGATACCAGAGTCTTTAATGGCACGGCCGACTGAAGCTTCGTTACCATAAGCGGCAGCTGTATCTATATGACGATAACCAGCTTTTAAGGCATCTAAAACGCTTTGGTAAGCAACATCCCCATCAGGTGTTTGCCAAGTTCCAAACCCAATTACTGGGATTTTGATACCATTTGCCAAGGTAAATGTATCTGTTAATGATGAAATAGTCATATAAGTATACCCCGTATTCAATAAAATTCAGTCATTTTTGTTGACTAATCTACCTGTTCAGTATAACAAAAAATATTAATAAACTAAATTAGATAGTTTGTATTCATTGACGAGATGGGTATAATAGTAGGGATAACAGATTGAGAGAGGATGCAAGATGTCAAAAGTTACAAAAACAGCAATTTTTGAAGCAACGCAAGCGGTCTTGAAAGAAAAAGGTTATGAAAAGGCACGCCTTGCTGATGTTGCACGTAAATTAGCAATTACGCCGGCAGCGTTATATAAACATTTTGCCAACCGCGATGCTTTATTTACAGAAATGGATAAAGATTGGCTAGAAGAGGTGGATGCACCTATTATAGAAGCTAGTGAGCGTGTACCTGCGGATAACCGTGTACAAGCGCTACATGATTGGCTATGGTTACTCTCAACGCGTCGTCAAGAAAGCTTTGCAGCTGCACCAGAAATGCTAGCGTTTTATCAATTTGAATTGGGACGGCGTGAAAACTTGATTGAACCACGTTTAAAGGAATTTGCGATAGCTGTAGAAAAAATTATGGCTTGGGATACATTTCGTCAACAACGTGGACAAACTGTTATGCAGACGTTTACGTATTTTTACCACCCATTTTTTGCTGGACGCTGGGACGATAATTTGTTTCGGACGATTTTCGAAACAACTTGGCAAGAACTATTACCAGTTGTGCAACAAGGATTGACTAATAAATAAAAGAATTAATAGTAATTAAAAAGGATTGGGAAATTAAATTTTCCCAATCCTTTTATGTTTAAAATTATATAGTATAAATGTCTTTCAAAATGCCTTTTGTTGCACTCACTTAATGCTCGTCTTGATCAAATTTAAAGGCATTCAAGAAGCGATGAATACGTGCCGTTGGTTTGTTAAAGAATTCATCTGGGGTACCATCGAAATCAATTTCACCATCTTCTAAGAACAACATCCGATCGGCTGCGTGGCGGGCGAAATCCATATTGTGGGTCACAATAATCATTGATTGATTTTCTTGAGCTAAATTATTCAAGACACGTAGTACCTGTGCTTCAAGTTCAGGATCTAGGGCTGAAGTTGGTTCATCTAGTAGTAAATAATCAGGAGCCATCGCCATCGCACGAGCAATCGCAACACGCTGCGTTTGACCACCTGATAATTGATAAGGATAGCGGTTAGCCATGTCATCTAAGCCGACTGCTGACAATAATTCATGAGCATGTTTTGTTGCGACTGTTTTTGATTGCTTTAGGACATGGACAGGAGCTTCGATCATATTACCCATAATCGTTAGATGATCAAACATACGGGGTTGTTGGAAAACCATCCCTGTTTTACGACGTACCCAAAGTAAGGTATCAGTCGTTACGGGTTCACTGAGATCAATTGTACGATCATCAATAGTATACTTGCCACTATCAGGATGCTCCAGTAAATTCAGTGAACGTAACAATGTTGATTTTCCTGATCCAGACGGTCCAACAATTACTGTTGTTTCTTGTGGATTAAAAGTCACGTTAATGTCTTTTAATGCGTGATGCTCAGCATAATTTTTATCAATATGTTCTAATTTCAGCATGATTTACCTCTGATCTTTTACGAAACGGTCGGCCCAGCGTTGAATATAACGTTGGGGAATTGACAAAATAGTGACGAATAAAGCGTAAATAACAGCTACTAGCAAGTACATCTTTAATGGTTCGAAGTTAACGGCAGCGAGTTGCTGAGATAGATAGAACATTTCAACGATCGTGACAACTGAAGCCAATGACGTATCCTTAACTAATGAAATGAACGAATTTGCTAGCGTTGGAATAGAAATACGAGTCGCTTGCGGTAAGATAATGCGCATAAAAATCTGCCGATCAGTCATTCCAAGAGCAGCAGCCGCTTCACGCTGTGTATCTGGAATGGAAGAAATTGACGCACGAATTGCTTCTGAAGCATATGCACCAGTGTTGAGTGATAGCACCCAAACAGCCGCAATCCAACCAGATGGCGACAACCAACTAATGCCTAATTTTGGTAAACCATAAAAGACCACGAATAATTGCACAAGCATTGGTGTTGACCGGAAAATCCAGACGTAAAACCATAAGATAAGTTTTAAGATTTGCCAGCCAATTTTACCGAGGCCAGTGGCGTGTGGCACGTATGAGCGTAAGACAGCTACGGTAGCTGCAATAACAACTGCAACCACAAAAGAAACTAATGCTAGTGGAATTGTGTACTTAATTCCAGCAACAATTAATTGTGGTGCATAAGTTGCAATGAATTCAAACATGAGCCTTCCTTTCAAAAAAGAGCACAAAAAAAGCGTTAAACAATCTCAGTCGTAAGATGCCTAACACGTTTTTGACGATTATTAAATTGGTGTACACCAAGATAACCTACCGCAAAAAACGCGTTAGGCTTTCACAAGCAACATAGTTATTTAATGTGATGTGAATCATAGTTATACTCCCTAAAATTGAAAATTTCGAATTACTAACTGCTTTTATTCTAGGGGTGTTACTAATTAAATGCAAGTAAAAGTTTAAAATAACCGTGCAGTTGACAAACGGATAATGGGCGGGGTATGATTTGCGTCAGAAACTAAAAGGGGTGACGATAATGAGTTTGGGGATGCGATGTTAAATTAACAGATGTCTTTAGCGACAAATATTACGGGCAATGAATAATATTAATCAAACACATCAGTTAAGGAAATATAAAATGAATAAATATACAAAAATTGCAGCCATCGCAGCTGTTACGTTAATTACCGCAAGTAGTAGTGCTTATGCAGTTGTGCCAAGTGCATCTGCTAAATCAGTACCTGTTTATCAAAAAAATCTTCACAAAAAAGGGACGTTGACAGTTGGTCTAGAAGGAACGTACTCACCATATTCGTACCGTGATAAATCAGGTAAACTAACTGGTTTTGAGGTTGATTTATCAAAAGCTGTTGCTAAGAAATTAGGCTTGAAAGTCAAATTTACACAAACAAAATTTGATTCATTAGTTGCCGGGTTAGATTCAAGAAAGTACGATGTTGTGTATAATAATATGGGAAAAACAAAGGAACGTACTAAAAAGTATACCTTTGCCAAGCCATATATCTATACCAAGACAGTAATGATTACTAAAACAGGATCAGATATCAAGACAGCGGCTGATTTGAAGGGTAAAAAGTCAGCCCAATCGGCATCGTCTAACTTTGGTCAGGCCGCTAAAAAGGCTGGTACCAATGTTGTCTCAGTACCAGGATTTGCAGAGGCGATTGATTTAGTTAATTCTGGTAAGGCTGATGTGACGTTGAACTCACAAGATTCATGGGGTGTTTATAAAAAAGCTCATCCTGAGACGAAGTTAAAGGCGAAAGTGACGAAAACTTTGGATAATACGTCATCTTCACCAATGTTAAACAAGAAAGACAAGGCTTTAGCAAAGAAAATTACTAAAGCACAAAAACAATTGGCCAAGGATGGTACATTATCTGATCTTTCAGAGAAATACTTTGATTCAGATTTAACAAAGAAGCCATAAATTCACGCTATAATGAGACTGGGACATGAGCAATGTGCCAGTCTTTTTCAAACTCTGATTTTTCTGTTATTGGAGGAATATAAATGTTAATTGCAAAGAAAATTATTGTACGTGGCCGGGTGCAAGGGGTTGGTTTTCGATATTCCACGAAAATTATTGCTGATAAATTAGGCATTCAAGGGAATGTTTGGAATAAATCGGATGGTTCCGTGCATATTGAGGCCCAAGCAGAAAGCGATGCAATGTCGGATTTTATTTCAAAGATCAGTATGTCGCCATCGCCATATGCCCGAATAGATTCAGTTGATAGTGAAGATATACCAGTAAATGAACATTTGCATCGTTTTAGAGCATTATAATTGCATAAGTAGGGAATCAGTCGACGTTGTTGCATTGCGCGACTGATTTTTTTCGTGTAAGCTGAGATGTCGAGAGTTTTTAGGAGGTTATGGTAGATGAGTATTAAAACATGGTTGAAATTCGTGGAAATTCAATCATTGGTTGCTAGTGTATTACCATTGGTTTTGGGTAATTTATATGCTGCAATCACATATCAAGAATTTCATACGGGATATGCAATAGTTTTCGCAGTTGTTGTTCTATCTTTGCAAATGGTTGCTAATGTTTGGAATAATATACAAGATTTTAAATCAGCAACCAGTGAGGAGTGGAAGAACGGTGTCAATAACATCATTGGTAAGGGTGGTATTTCACAACGTCAAGGTTGGATAACCTTATTGGTATTGGCATTGATTGCTGCTGTTGGTGGATTATGGTTAGCGACACAAACAGGTTGGCCCTTGTTAATCATGGGATTAATTGGATTTTGGGTCGTTTATTGGTATGCTGGTACGCCGTTGCCTTTGTCACGCACGCCATTCGGTGAATTAGCATCAGGGCTAACGATGGGATATCTCATCTTTTTGAGTGCAACTTATGTAAATATTGCGCCAACTTTCAATGGCGAACTTGTCTTTAAGGCGATTATTGCTTCAGCGATTGCCTGGTTTGCAATTGGCGATATTATGTTTGCCAACAATATTGGTGATTATGATGAAGACGTTGCCGAAGGACGGCACACATTAGCTTGGTACTTAGGTAAGAATCGTGCAGTTAAAGCGTTTGGATGGGTTTACATTGCCGGCTACGTGATGCTGATCATTGCAGTGGTTGCTGGGATTTTACCTTGGCTATCCCTAGTTGCCTTAGTTTCATTCCCAATTGTGATGAAAAATGTTAAAGCATTTCAGGCAAATCCAATCAAACCTAATTTTCCATATGCTATTAAAAATGCTGTAGTTATTTCAGTAACGTTAGCCATTGGTTTGATTCTCGCTTTAATATTTAATTAGTAGTAATAATTAGTAATGCATTTTGACGATAAAATAATTCGTCAGAATGCATTTTTTATTGTGCAAGGGAAATTACGCTTGGCGAGCAGCAATGTGCCTGTGGATAAAGTGTGCAAAACTTTTAGTGATTATTAAGTTAAACTAAATAATATAGTTACAAAGTTCACAAAACAAATCGTGTCCATTTAAATAATGGTGTAAAATTTATGATTGCCTAATATCTGTTATAATTAGAAAAAAATGAAAGTGAGGGTCTGAAGTGTTAGAACACGTCAAACGATCGAAAACACTATTTTGGACAATTGAACTGTTAGCCATTGCGCTATTAGTTTTGATCGTTGCACAATTACGCTTTATTCTAGAACCAATTGGTCAATTTATTGGTGCTGTTTTTGTCCCATTAATTATTTCAGGATTTTTATATTACATCTTAAATCCGGTGGTTGGGGCACTGCAAAAGGTGCCGTTGAGTAAGACAAGGCATGTGAGTCGTGGTTGGGCTATTACCATTGTTATGTTGCTATTATTAAGTATTTTGGTAGCCTTGTTACTAACATTATTACCTGCCTTAGTTGATCAAATCGCTAGTTTAGTAAAGAATATTCCTGTATTAGTAGATACAATTCAACATTGGGCTAACCAGATTAGTCAAATTAATTTCTCTAAAGAATATGGTATTGATTTTAATCTCGATAAGCTGCAACAAGAAGTGCAAAATATTGGAAAAACTGTCGTATCAGGTATGGCAACTAGTTTAAGCGCGGTGATTGCCAAGCTAACTAGTTTCACAGTGACAGCAATTACCGTACCTGTAATGACAATTTACATGCTATATGATGGTAATAAACTGGCACCTTTTATTCAGAAAGTTTTCCCAAGTAAACAACAGGCAAGGATTTCTGACATCTTAGGAAGACTAAATCAAACACTTGCGCAATACATTAGTGGCCAAGTGTTAGAAATGATTTTCGTTGGTGTATTTACAGCCGTTGGTTACTTTATGATTGGTCAAAAGTACGCTTTGTTGTTAGGTGTATTTGCGGGTATAACCAATATGATTCCATATGTTGGTCCCTATATTGGTTTGGTTCCGGCATTATTTGTTGGTTTAACAGATTCATTTTGGCAGGCATTTTGGGTCATTGTTGTTGTGTTGATTGTACAACAGGTTGATAGTAATTTAATTTACCCACGTGTCATGGGGGCATCTTTGCATGTTCATCCATTGACTATTATTGTTTTGCTATTAGCTGCTGGTAATATAGCCGGCATTGCGGGTATGATTTTAGCAGTGCCATTTTATGCGGTTATTCGGACAGTGATTGTTTATGCTTGGCAGCTTTGGCAGATACAGCAGATGCCTGAAGTAGATACAGAAAAGACTATAATAGATGAAGAGACAATGTAATTCATAGTATTCTTTAGAAAACAATAAGGTATGGCCCTGGTGTATGGTAGGTTACCATGAACAGGGCTTTTCCTATTTGAGGACAGATAATTGAGAGGCATCACTTATGGTAGCTAATTTGAAATTAGGAGAACTAGTCGATAAGTATAATTTATATGCAGAACTTATTGATGGTAAATTTGGTATTGAACTTGAGACTCATCGGGTAACACGAAAGGGTCGGCTAAGTCGCATCAATCATTCAACAAAATTAGGTTCGAGACAAATTCATCCCTACCTACAAACTGACTATAGTGAGACACAGGCTGAGTTGGTGACAGAGGCTGTAGGTTCATTTGAAGAAGCACGTGATCGTTTACTACAATTACAGTGGATTTTACGTAGTTATATGGCAGATGATGAGTCAGTCTGGCCATTGAGTATGCCACCTCAATTAAAAAAAGACGATCTGCAATGGTTGGATGAAACCTTTGAGAGAACTTGGGTTCAGGATTATCGTGATTGGTTATTGCATAAATACGGTTCTACTCATGAAATTATGACAGGTATACACCTTAATTATTCATTGTCAGATACCTTGTTGCAGCACTTATTTGAAGCCAGTGACCGAACTGATTTTAAAGAATTTAAAAACGACGTTTATTTTCATATTGCCCGTCAAATTGTTGCCCATAGTTGGTTCTTTAATTATTTATTTGGTGCAGCGCCATTTAATTTAAATGATTCCGATTCAAGAACTCCACAATTCACCAAGCCAGTCCGTTCATTACGGACAAGTGAGTATGGTTTTGTTAATGATCAAGGGGAAAAGGTAGCTTATGATAGCAATTATGTTGATCATCAGCGACGAATCGAACAACTGATATCACAGGGCAAATTATTCTCGGAACATGAGATATATGGTCCCGTTAGATTTAAGCGTAAAACAGATGATGATGAAATCGATTATTTAGAAATCCGTATTTTGGATACGAATCCATTCGATATTGCTGGTATTTCTGAAAATGATTTAAACTTAATTCATTTATTATTAATTCATTTCTTGATCAGTGACGATGAATTAACTGAAGACAGCCTTCAAAGCAATGAAAATTTAGCAAATGATGTTTCATTACAGCAACCAACAGAAAACTTAGTTAATAAAAAAGATGCGTTAGCAATTATGCAAGATATTTCGCAATTAGCTGATCATTTTGGTATGAGGTTTAATGATGGGCTGTCATTAATTACGGATCGTGTGTTAACACCAACTAAAACACCGGCTGCCAAGATGATATCAGCAGCACCTAGTGTGACTGACATGCAAACATGGGCAACAACACTTGGTAATGAACGAACTGATTATTTTAAAACACATAAAGAAGAATTATTTAAAGCCTACTTCGGTGAGGGAGATATGGCGCAGGTTGTTCATGATGCCATTGTTGCTGGCATACGTGTGCTAGATTTTGATTCACAGCAGGTGTCGTTAAAGTTTGGTGATCATCTAGAAGTGGTGACAGAGCCAACCAATATTAGCCAGCTGTTTCCGGAGTTGAATATTCACTAACATAAAATAAGTGATACAATGACAGTTAGTGATTAAACGACTCGGAGGATTTTGATTGTGAGAAGACAACATCCGTTTGACTTTGAAAAATGGGATAAATATTTAGCTGAAGCTGAGGGAGTACCCGTGACTTGGGTAGCAGGTGACCATATGACAACTCACCCAAGTTACGATAGTCGGATGATAGCTTTAGCGCAGGCTTTTGAATGGTCTGATTTTTATGATCAAAACTTTGATCGGACATTACATCAAAAAGAACATGATCAGTTATTAGAAGAAGATGTTGAGATGATCGCACGAACTAGTCAAGATTTCCGTGAATTGCGTGCGGTGACATCAGTGGTCATTCATGGCGAAGTTCGCTTAGAAGGTATGTGGGCAGCGATGCTAGAGAAAGGTATTTTACTTCGTTTGTTAAATAGATTACAAATGCAAATACCAGAAGACTTTCCAGGTCCCAATTATTAAAGACGTTTAGGCGCCTAAATTTTCCATTATTTTTGGTTGATTTAGGCGCTTAAAGTGTTTAAGATGGCTTATTTTTTAGAAAAAATGAAATATAATTTTAATTCTAGTTTTGAAAAATTTGAAAATTCTTATATACTAGTTAATATGTCTGTGAGAGATTCAGCAAAGTAGTATGAAGTATTTAATAAAAAAGGAAGTGTGAAGATGTCACAACAAAAAGGTTCCCCTCAGAAACTGGAAAGAGGGTTGACTGGCCGTCATGTTGAGATGATTGCCTTGGGAGGAACGATTGGTACTGGACTGTTCCTGGGAGCAGGGCGATCCATCAGTGCGGCAGGACCTGCCATCTTACTGGTCTACATTATTGTTGGACTTTTTATGTTTTGGATGATGCGCGCGTTGGGGGAGTTATTACTAACTGATCCTAACCGAGCAACCTTTGTCGGATTTATTGAAAAATATGTTGGACCCAAAGCAGGGTTCGTCATTGGCTGGACTTACTGGATTGGCTGGATTACCATTGCCATGGCGGAATTAACGGCTGTTGGAAATTATATGAACTTCTGGTTTCCTAATGTACCCATTTGGATATGGGAATTAGGATTCCTAGCCATCTTATATGGTATTAATATCATTGCTGTTGCTGCTTTTGGTGAAACAGAGTTTTGGTTCTCGATGATTAAGATTATTGCCATATTGGCGATGATTGCTACCGGTGTGATTATGATGGTCTTACATACAAAGACTTCCTCAGGTGTCACGTCTATTAGTAATTTATGGCAACATGGTTTTGTTGCCCACGGTGGCCGTCACTTGCTATCGGCATTTCAAATGGTATTTTTTGCCTTCTTAGGAATTGAATTTGTTGGTATGACTGCTGCAGAAGCACAAGACCCTTATAAGAATATTCCGAAGGCTATTAATTCGATTATTATGCGAATTTTAATTTTCTATGTCGGTGCATTGATAGCTATTATGTGTATTCAACCATGGACTAATTATAGTGCTGGTGAGTCACCATTCGTGCAAGTGTTTGCAGGTATTGGTGTGACAGGAGCAGCAGGAATTATTAATTTTGTTGTTTTGACTGCAGCAGCATCGTCATTAAACAGTGCTATCTTTACAACTGGTCGCATGTTGTTTTCGTTATCAGAAGGTAAGGGATACGCAGGTCAGTTAAATAGGCGTTATATTCCATTTAATGCAATCAACATTTCAACAGCGCTTATTGCATTAGCAGTTGTGTTGAACTTCTTCTTCCCAGCTAATGCCTTTGATTTAGTAACGTCAGTTGCATCTGCAGCCTTTGTTGTTATGTATGCTGTCTTAGTATATGCTCATGTGAAGTATCGTAAATCAATGGACTTCAAAAATGGCAAACAACTGTTTAAAATGCCTGGTGCACCAGTTACGAATTATCTAACTATCGCATTTTTGATTGGTATTTTCTTGATTTTGTTGTTTACACCGGATACCATGCCAACAACCGTCTTGGCAATTGTCTGGTTCGTGATAATGATTATTATAAGTTTGAGAATAAAGAGTAAAAAATAGTGTATGATGAAAGGATAGTTGTGTAGGCAATTATCCTTTTTTATTTAAGAGAGATTTTAGGGGGTTAATATGGCAGAGAGATTTATTGATCGTGATTATCAACGGACGGTCGCAAAAACGGATTATATTGAAAAACAATGGCAAGATGTACCTTACATGGCGGGTGCCCGTCATGATTTAGATATTTACTTACCAAATGAAGGTAAAGGACCTTTTCCAGTAATTGTGGATGTCTTTGGTGGTGGACTAATTTTTGGTGATAAGAGTTCACACAAGCTTGAACCAGCACTAAGGCTTTTGGATAGAGGATACGCCGTTGCTAGCGTGTCATATACTTTAATTCAAGATGCAGATTTTCCAACGCAAATTTATGAAATCAAAGCTGCTATTCGTTTTTTGCGTGCTCACGCTGACGAGTATCAACTAGATATGGATCATGTTGCCCTAATGGGAGAGTCTTCAGGGGCTCATTTAGCATTATTGACAGGTGTTACAGCATCAGCCAATGCCATGTTCAATCATGATTTTGGGGAAGCTGCTAGTGAATCTGAAAAGGTAAATGCAATTATATCTTTATATGGTCCATACGAATTTGATAAGTTTTCAGAGCAATTTGAGGAAAGTGGCGTTACACCCAAGTATCCTGAGACTGGGACATCAGAATCCTTTGAAGGGCAGATGTTTAAGCAACAGGCCCCCAAAGACGTGCCAGATAAAGTGAAGGAATATAATCCAGCAACGTATTTCAGCACCGTAATGCCACCAATATTGGCATTTGCGGGAACCGCTGACTTTGTTGTACCATACCAACAGACGGTGAATATGATAGCAGCTGCCCGTGAAGTGGTCAGTGATGACCGAGCAGAAATCCATATCGTGGATGGCACAGGTCACGGACCGGATGCTTATATGACACCCGAAAACACAGAAATAAAGGCTAATTTTTTAAAGAAATGGCTGTAAATTGAGGTTATATAATGATAGGTGCTTTTGGAAAAACATTTTTTCGAGCAACACCACGGCAACTGTTTGTACAGCTAATGATTGATATATTGTGGTATTTAATTTTTAAACCCACGGACTCATTTTCGGTATGGGTCTATATTATTATCTTACCGGGATTTGATCTAATATCGGCAGTTGGTAGTTTTTGGAACTATGTTAAAGATAACAAACCTGAAGAAAATAAATAATGTTTCACATGGAACATTTTATAGTAAAGCAGATGATTCTTTTAAAGAGTCATCTGCTTTTTTAACGTTAAATAATAAAAAGTAGACGGTTAAAATTATTTGTAATAGAGGTAATAAAAGGGCTTTAGGATGTATATATGTGGGAAGGAGGTTGTTTAATTTGAAATGGGGTTAACCTTTATAGCACAAACAATATTGATTAGGTAAGGGTTAAGAAATCAAAAATTAAAATAATGGACAACTTTGCCTAATTTGTGTCTTTTATAAATGGAAATAGTCTTGATACTAATTAGAAATAAGAGGGTTAAAAATTAGTGGTGGAGGATGAATAGTGTTAGAAATAATAATATTAGAAGATAGTCGACATCACCTAACTTGGATAGCTAATTTTATTAAGCGGTATACAGAATTTGAAGAATTAGATACTAGCATTAAGCTTGTAACAAGTGATGTTCGAAGTATTCAAAAATTTGTGAAAACGAGTAATCATCAAAATATTTTATTCTTTTTAAATGCAGAATCGCTAGCTAGTGATCTTAATATTATTGAATTAGGCAAGTATATTAGGCATTGGTTACCACTGGCTAGTCTTGTTTTTATTAATGGACATGAAAAATTATCAACGCTGCTATTAGAACATCGGTTAACGCCCCTGGATTGCATTTTTAAAAATAAAAATGCTGATGATATAGAAGAATCGATTCGGGAAGATATTAATGTTGCCTTGGGTTTAGTGATTAGTCATATGAAAAACAATCCAGAAAGATTCGTTTATAAATTACATACACGCTATTATGATATTCCAATGTCAGAAGTTCTTTACGTTGCTTCTAAACCCAATCATGTTAATCGTGTTGTACTTTATGCTAAAAATAGAATTATTGAAATTAATGATTCTCTTTCGAGTATCGAGAAACGACACAAAAATTTATTTCGTTCTCATAAAGGATTCGTTATTAATTTGATGTCTGTTAGTTATTTTGATATTAGAATTAATCGTGTTTATTTTGATGTTGATAATCAAATATGGTGTCCATTATCTGTGCGTAAAAAGCAAAATTTTAAGAAAGCCTGGCAACGAATCCATGGGCTAAATTAACGGTTAATAGAAAAAAACCAACGATAAATTTTTATTACTACAGATTATCAAAAAATAGATATCCTGGTTTAGGAAGGAGGTGAGTATTAATATATTGATGATATGTTGATATATTAAGTTTTTGATGTGGTCTTCGAAGAAATACCGGCGATTAACTCCTGTACATCTATTATTATTGATTACAGGGAATGAAGTTGTTGAGTTAGTAACGAGTAATCAATTTAATTTAGGTGAAACATTTCAGAAGTATCTTGCATTTGGGATTGTTATTTATTTAGAAATTCAAACATATTATCAAATAAAAAATGGTATTAATTAACATTTTGAATATATGATATGCGCTGATTTTTTAATAAGTGTAGGCATTAGACTTTTTATAATCGGCAGTTAACAAAAGTTTAGATGTTTAAAGCTAATTAATGATTTGTGCATATTGAATTATAATATGCGTGAACAAAGTTGAATATCTCATTAGTATCTAAAAAAGAACCGTTTAATTAGTTTTGACTACCACTAATTAAACGGTTCTTTATTGCCAATAATATAATTGTGAAACTATTAACAAAACGAAGGATTTATGCTAAACTATAGTTGTTTCAAATAATACTACTGGAGGAATTCGTAATGACAAAGAAAGTCGCAATGGTTACTGGTGGTGCACAAGGTATTGGTGAAGCAATTGTTCGTCGCCTTAGCGCAGATGGATTTGCAGTCGCAGTTGCTGATTTGAACGAGGCAAAGAGTAAAGAAGTTGCAGATGATATCGAAAAGAACGGTGGATCTGCAATGGCAGTCAAGGTAGATGTTTCTGACCGTGATGGCTTCTTTGCAGCAGTTCAAGAAGTTGCTGACAAATTAGGTAGCTTTGATGTGCTAGTTAATAACGCTGGCCTTGGTCCTACGACACCAATTGATACAATTACTCCTGAATTGTTTGATAAGGTTTATCATATTAATGTTGCTGGAGATATTTGGGGTATTCAAGCAGCAGTTGAACAATTTAAGAAGCAGGGTAACGGTGGAAAAATCATCAACGCAACTTCACAAGCTGGTGTTGTTGGTAATCCAAACCTTGCTTTGTATAGTAGTACTAAGTTTGCGGTACGTGGTCTAACGCAAGTTGCCGCACGTGATTTGGCTGAGGAGAACATTACAGTTAATGCTTATGCACCTGGTATTGTTAAGACACCAATGATGTTTGATATTGCCCACGAAGTTGGTAAGAATGCGGGTAAGGATGACGAATGGGGTATGCAAACCTTTGCGAAGGACATTGCCCTAAAGCGCTTATCAGAACCAGAAGATGTTGCTGCTGCAGTAGCCTTCTTGGCTGGACCAGACTCAAACTACATTACTGGACAAACTATTGAAGTTGATGGTGGTATGCAATTCCATTAATGGATAATTGAATGAAATTTTAAACTGATGATAAATCGTTATATAGATTTGTCGTCAGTTTTTATTTTATTAGAAATGGTATGTAAATATTATAACTTAGTATTTGCTAACTACATTAAACATTGAGATACTGGGTGTATATTTAGTGAAGGAGGGAGTAAGCATGCGACAAATTCTTGTTGATGTTCACCGCCTAACAAAGAAATTTCAGATTGAACAATTCCAAACGTTTTTGAAACGTGGAAATCTCAAAATGGTGGGCCCAACTATTACATATTATGCCTTATTGTCGATGGTTCCTATTTTGATGAGTGTTGGTGCGGTTGCCAGTTTAGCAGGGCTGAGTTCGAACGACTTAATAACACTACTTTCGGACCAACTGCCAAGTAATATTATGTCGATTTTAGAGCCGATTATTAAATCGGTCCTAAAAGGTGGTGTCGGAATTTTGTCATTTTCAATTGTGACAACGATTTGGGCAGCGAGCTCAGTGCTAGCAATTATTCGTAAATCATTTAATGCTGTGTATGATGTACCAGAACGGGTCAGTGGTTTATTGACTCGTGTATTTAGTTTTTTGTGGTTGCTGGTTATTTTGGTATCAGCGGTTGTCGTAATCGTTGTTAGTGCATTCTTGCCAGCGATTATTGCCGCTATTCCAGGTATCGGATGGCTAGAATTTATCACGAAACAACGTTGGCTGATTACTCTAGCGGGTCTTTGGGTGATGATGTGTGTATTTAATGCTGCGTTACCAGCTAAAAGAATTGCATTAAAGCCGCTGATTATTGGATCGGGTATTGAAGTTGTTTTGATGATCATTTTGAACTATTCATTTGGATGGTATGCGCAATTTACTGTAAAAAATGTTGGTTTTTATCAATCATTAGGATCATTGCTTGTGCTAATTGTCTATTTGAATTTAATTGGAACAATTATGGTGATTGGACAGATTTTAATTGCTTGGTTAGAAGGACTTTTTGCTACCAGTTTGAATCCAGAAGACCCTGTGCCAACGGCTGCTAAACGTCCTGCAGCCCAGCGGCGCCCAGATGGGAATTTGCGAAAAATCACAAGCGGCAAGCGTCGCCGAAAAAAGCGCCGTTAAAGGTTTGGTTGTGATTTTTTAAACATAAAAACAGCTTCTTTGTGAAATTTTTTAAGCGCTTTTTTTGGTAATTAGCGTTATAATAATGGCGTAGCATAGGTTGCTACTGATTGTCGTTTATACAAAGGGGGATATTATGGCGTATAAAACAACCTACCCATATACTGGGGAAGTCTTACAGGAATATGATAATGCAACAGAAGCGGATTTAGAGAAAGCACTGGTAACTGGTCACGCTTTATATAAAAAATGGCGTGGCACATCTGTTAGTGATCGTGCGGCAACATTACAGAAGATTGCTGAGGCAATCGTGGCACATAAAGAAGAACTAGCTAAGGCAATGACTTATGACATGGGGAAGTTATTAACTGAAGCTGAAGGCGAAGTCGACTTGTGTGCAAGTATTGTTTCTTATTATGCTAAAAAGGGTGAGGAATTCATGGCCGACACACCAGTAGAGTCACCAGCGGGAAATGCTCACTATGTTAAGCAATCAACTGGTGTCATTGTGGCAGTTGAACCATGGAATTTCCCACTATATCAAGTTGTGCGTGTCTTTGCGCCAAACTTTATTGTTGGTAATCCAATGATTTTGAAGCATGCGTCAATTTGTGCCAAGTCAGCCCAATTATTTGCTGACTTAGTTATTGAAGCAGGTGCGCCAGAGGGTGCTTTAACTAATTTGTTTATCGATTATGACTTAGTATCTAAGGCTATTCATGATCCACGTGTTGCTGGTGTTTGCTTGACGGGTTCTGAACGTGGCGGTGCAGCCGTTGCCAAAGAAGCTGGTGAGGCGCTAAAGAAGTCAACCCTTGAACTTGGTGGTAATGATGCATTCATTATTTTAGATGATGCGGATTGGGATGAAGTTAAGGCGGTTGCGCCAGGTGCACGTTTGTACAATGCAGGACAAGTTTGCACGTCATCAAAGCGCTTCATTGTTTTGGCTGATAAGTTTGATGAGTTTATCGATATTCTAAAAGATGGTTTCTCAAAGGCTAAGGTAGGAGATCCAATGGATCCTGAAACTGATGTAGCGCCATTATCATCTAAGAGTGCGCAAGAGAAACTACAGAAGCAAGTTGATAGTGCTGTTGCTGGTGGAGCGACGTTAGTTTATAGTCAAGAGCCGGTTGAAGGGGATGGATTCTTCTTCCAACCAACTATTTTGACAAATATTACTAAGGACAATCCAATCTACAACCAAGAATTGTTTGGTCCGGTTGCTGAAGTTTACAAGGTTAATTCAGAAGAAGAGGCCATTGCATTGGCTAATGATTCAAGTTATGGACTTGGTAACACTGTATTTTCAAGTGATATTGACCATGCACAACGTGTCGCCGAACAAATTGAGACAGGTATGTCATTCATTAACTCAGGATGGACATCATTACCTGAATTGCCATTTGGTGGTGTTAAGAACTCGGGATACGGTCGTGAGCTAAGTGACTTAGGATTAAATGCATTCGTTAACGAACATTTGATTTTTGAACCAACTAAGTAAATTAAACTGATTACAGTAAAGGAGCATGTTCAGATGAACATGCTCCTTTTTTATTATTATTTTGTTGTAATCGCAATGGTGTCGGCTGCTTTTTGAGCGGCCCATTGCTCATCAAATTGATCAAGCAATTCACGGACTTGTGTCGTGTTGTTTGTATCCATTAAAGCAACTCGTAAGTCAGATGCATATGAAAAGTGGCGAACGTAGATTTTAAAGAATCGCTTTAACTTTTGGAAGTGCATGGGACCAAATTCAGCGGTGAATTGGTCGTATAAGTCTAATTGCATACGCAATAGAGTAAGGGTCTCATCTAGAGTATGCTCTCGTGGTGTGATTTCAAAGGCAAAAGGATTCTCAAAAATCCCGCGGCCAATCATAATACCATTAACACCAGGATGTTGACGAACTAATTCAAGACCGTCAGCACGATCCTTAATATCACCATTGATTTGAAGCAAGGTATTTGGGGCGATTTTATCACGTAATTGCACTAAACGGTCAATGTACTCAAAGTGGGCGGGTACTTTTGACATTTCCTTACGTGTACGCATATGAACAGTAAGCAGTGGGATATCTTGCTTTAGAAGAAATGGAATCCACTCTTCAAAAGTATCGATTTGATTGAAACCAAGGCGAGTTTTAACAGACACAGTTAAGCCGGCCTTTTTAGCACTAGCAATAATTTCTTCAGCTTTATCAAAATGGCGAATCAAATCAGAACCACTATTATTCTTAACGACAGTAGCAGCTGGGCATCCCATGTTAATATCAACGGCTTCATAGCCACGTTCTTTTAAGTCAAAACAAGCAGTTTCAAAATCAATACCACGATCACCCCATAATTGAGCGACAGGCATTTGTTCTGATTCTTCAACGTGCAAACGACCTTGTACGGTAAACTTTGCTTTTGGATGGGTAATGCTGCGAGCATTTGTGAATTCTGTAAAGTAAACGTCGGGGCCACCAGCTTTGGCAACGACACGACGGAAAACAGAATCTGTTACGGCTTCCATAGGAGCCATGGTGAAGAAGGGGATTGTTTCTAATCCTGGAACGGCAGGATGCTTTTGAGCATCGTCCACAACTTTTTGCCAATAAGGCGATTTTACTTGGACCATTTAAAGTTCCTTTCTCAAAGAAATATGTATTTTTGATACGAAAATTTTTAAAACCCTATTCATATTAGCGATATTTTGTAAAATTTTCAAGATATTAACTTCTTAAAAGTAAATAATGGTCATATTTAGGGCAAATTATGAGTTTTTTAACAGTCTGATGGACAATAAGGTGTATAATAAT
>Ga0079226_10000827_pt1 | contig 22814 bp, 20 predicted proteins | sample Poulit2014_FD_76345 | JGI IMG/M metagenome (GOLD analysis project Ga0079226, IMG submission 76345) | Agricultural soil microbial communities from Georgia to study Nitrogen management - Poultry litter 2014 | ecosystem: Environmental > Terrestrial > Soil > Agricultural land | place: USA: Georgia...
GGAATCCTACCAGCAGATGTATGGGGTTTATTTAAATAGCCCAATTCTTCTAAATCTGACATCTCATTTCTAATAGTAGCTGAACTTACTCCAATATTATATTCTTTTGAAATAGTTCTTGAGCCTATAGGCTCTGCACTAATAATGTAACTATTTATTATAGCATGGAGCACTTTCATTTTTCTGTCATCAAGCATTTTTACCACCCCATAAAATTTTAAAATGTTAATAGATGGGCTTGTTAGCACTCTATTGACATGAGTGCTAACGCTTACGATTTAAAGTTACCATTACTCTTCCTTTTTGTCAATACCTTTTACCAAAAAACCTTATTTCTTATTAGGAAATAGGTCAATAAATACAATATTTGCTAAATCTAATCCTTTATTTGTTAGTTTAATCCTGTCTTTACCAATTTTAAGCAAATTATTTCTTTCATGTTTTTTTAATACATCCCCATATATCTCTTCTATATTCTTATGGAATCTATTAAAAAAATCCCTCTTACTAATACCTTTAGTCAATCTAAGTCCTAACATTGCATATTCGGCTATTTCCATTTCTTTGTTTATACTCTCGTTGCCTTCAATAGGTAATCTCTTTTCATCTATATATTTAAAATAACTTTCGAAATCTTCCCAGTTCCAATACCTTATATTATTTAAATTAGAATGTGCTCCTATACCTAGACCTACATAGGGTTTTACAGTCCAATATAATACATTATGTTTTGATTCAAAACCTTTTTTTGCAAAGTTTGATATTTCATAATGTTCATAACCATTCTCTATTAGATACTCTTTCCCCTTATGATACATTTGTCTTTCTAATTTTTCTTCTGGCAAAGATATTTTACCTTCATCTAGCCAAGTGTAGTATTTAGTCCCTTCTTCTATAATTAGGCTATAAAAAGAAATATGTTCTACATTAAGATCAACAACTTTTTTTAAAGTTTCTAATATATCTTCTAATTTTTGGTCTGGTAACCCAAATATTAAATCAATATTTACATTTTCAAACCCAGTTTTTTTAATTAGATTATAACTTTTATAAATATCTTCTTCTGTATGAATCCTTCCTATTTTTTTAAGAATCTTATTATCCATTGATTGTACCCCTAAACTAATACGATTTACTCCTAACTTATTATATACATTAAGTTTCTTTTCATTTAAGGTGCAAGGATTTGCCTCTAGTGTAATTTCATTAACTTTTGAAATATCCAGTTTTTGGTTTATATTTTTAAGGATTCTAGAAATGTATACTTCACTAATGTGAGAAGGTGTTCCACCTCCTATAAAAATTGTTTCTATTATAGAATCTTTAAGGATATCAGAATATAAATCAATTTCTCTATTTAGATATTTTATATATTTATCCATAAAAGAATCCTTATGAGAGTAAGATAAAAAATCACAATAATAACATTTACTCTTGCAGAATGGTATATGGATATATAATCCTAATGGTTCCAAAATCTTTTCCTCCCAATAATAATGCACACTTTAAGTGTGCATTATTTCTTTTCATCATATTTTAATACAGATAAGAAAGCTTCTTGAGGTATTTCAACTGAACCTACTTGTCTCATTCTTTTTTTACCTTCTTTTTGTTTTTCAAGAAGTTTCTTCTTTCTACTTATATCTCCACCATAACATTTTGCTAAAACATCTTTTCTTAATGCTCTAACAGTTTCCCTAGCTATTATTCTAGAACCTATAGCAGCCTGTATAGGTACGGCAAATTGATGTCTTGGCACTGCATCTTTTAACCGTTCTGCAATACTTCTACCTCTTTCATAAGCCTTATCTTCATGAACTATTATAGAAAAAGCATCTACTATTTCTTCATTTATTAATACATCTAATTTAACCAGCTTTGCTGGTTGGTAACCTTTAAATTCATAGTCTAAGGATGCAAAACCCCTGGTTCTGGATTTTAAAACATCAAAAAAGTCATATATTACTTCATTTAAAGGTATTTCATAATGCATAACTACTCTAGTTTCTTCTAAATACTCCATGTTTTTAAATATACCTCTTCTATCTTGACTAAGTTCCATTATAGGCCCTATATAATCTACAGGAACCATAATAGATGCATCCACTATAGGTTCTTCCATTTGCATAATTTCAGTTTGCTCTGGCATATTTGTTGGATTTTGAATCCATAAAATCTCTCCATTATTTTTTACTATTTTATATATAACACTAGGGGCCGTCGCAATTATATTAAGATCAAACTCCCTTTCTAATCTTTCCTGCACAATTTCTAAATGTAATAATCCTAAAAATCCACATCTAAATCCATAGCCTAATGCTATAGAAGTCTCTGGTTCAAAAACTAAACTTGCATCATTAACTTGAAGTTTTTCCAATGCATCCCTAACTGAATTAAAATCTTCCCCCTCTGCTGGATATAACCCACAATAAACCATCGGTGTAACCTCTTTATATCCAGGTAAAGGTTCCCTTGTAGGATTATTTGTATTAGTAATAGTATCCCCTACCTGAGCATCTTTTACATTTTTTATACTGGCAGTTAAATAGCCTACATCCCCTGCCTTTAATACATCTACCCCTTCATGTTTCGATGTACTAATTCCAACTTCTGTGACTTCAAAATCCTTACCAGTAGACATCATTCTTATTTTCATTCCCGGTTTTACATTTCCCTCAGTAACACGAATAAAGGCCACTACACCTTTATAACTATCATAATAAGAATCAAATATTAAAGCCTTTAAGGGTGCTTCTATATCCCCTGTTGGTGCAGGTACCTTTTCCACAATTTCTTCTAATACTGCTTCTATATTTATACCATCTTTTGCAGAAATTAAAGGTGCATCGGTACAATCTATTCCTATAACTTCCTCAATTTCTTTTTTAACTTCCTCTGGTCTTGCACTTGGCAAATCTATTTTATTAATTATAGGTATAATTTCTAAATCCTGTTCCAATGCCAAATATACATTAGCCAAAGTTTGAGCCTCAATGCCCTGAGTTGCATCTACTATTAATAAAGCACCTTCACAAGCAGCTAAACTTCTAGATACTTCATAATTAAAATCTACATGGCCAGGGGTGTCTATAAGATTTAAAATATATTCTTCATTATCTTTTGCTTTGTACTTAAGCCTCACAGTCTTTAACTTAATAGTGATACCTCTCTCTTTTTCTAAATCCATATTGTCTAATACCTGTTCTTGCATTTCTCTATGGGTAAACAGGCCTGTCTTTTCAATAAGCCTATCTGCCAAAGTTGACTTTCCATGATCAATATGAGCAATAATTGAAAAATTCCTCGTTCTCTTTTGCTTATCTTGCATAAATATCCTCCTTAAGAAGTATGAACACAATCTTCAACAATTATAGCAAAAATTCTTACATAAGTAAATTAAAAAGGCCTAACTACCCGGCCTTAAATAATTGTTTATTTTTAAAATACTTTTACTTTCAATTAGCATTAATTCTTCCATGGAAATTTTTACCTGATTTAAGGCTAATATAAAAGTTATTATAGTAAAAAATAATAGGATATGTCTAAATAATTTTCTTCTTCCTGCCTTTTTTCTTTTTTTAAGCTTTTTTACTCTAGTTTCTCTTTCCCTAGTTTCTATAACAAATCACCTTACTCTAGCTTTCCAAATTTCTTATTAAAAGGAAAATACCTAAAATTAGATACACCCTTTACAGATTCAATGGGCACAGAGTCAAAAATTCTACTATCTACACTAGCCCCTTCATGTCTATTATCCCCTAAAACAAAAACATGGTCTTCCGGTACTTCCCAATAGCTTTGTTCATAGGTATGAGTATATATATTATCTTCTAAATAATTTTCGTCTAGTATTTTACCATTCAAATATACCTTTCCATCTTTTATTTCTACTGTATCTCCCTCTACGGCTATTACACGCTTTATATAGTCTTTTTCCGGTGCATCTGGTGCCTCTAAAACTATAATATCTCCTCTTTTAACACCAAATAATTTCATGGAAACCTTATTAGTAAATAACCTATCTTTTTCATAAAGAGTCGGGTTCATAGAGATTCCAAGAACATAGGTAGTATTAAATATAAAAGTTTTGATAAAAAGTGCTATAACTATAGCTAGTAAAATACTTTTTGTCCAATCGATTATTTCACTTTTCATCTTATCTTTTTCCATTAGTATCCCTCCACTCTAAAAGGTTAAATAATATTATACTACATTTTTAACTTTTTAAAAAGTCTTTTACTCTTGAATATTATTTATAACAACGTCTATTACTTCTCCCAACAATACCGCTGTTTCCTTTGCTTCCTCAATAGTATTAAAATTACTTCCCATTTCTATTAATGCATAATGATTCGAAACGAATTGATTAAATTTCCCCTTTGGTTTTTCAACAATTCCAACACAGAGTCCTGGGTACATAGAATCTGATACTTCTTTTATATATTTTGCAAAATTTAATACTTCATCTTTATTCGGTGTTTCTGGTCCTATTACCATAGAAAAAGTAGCTACTTCTTTTCCATTTATATTTGTTTTAGCTTGCGCTATAGCCTTGCTCTTATAACTAGCATTCTCTGGAATCCCATCTCTATGGACATCAAAAACTACCTTTAAATTTGGTTCTTCCTTTAGCTTTGTATTTGCCGTTGTTAAAGATCTTGAATAAGAGCCTGTATAAGATGGATAATCATGATAGGTTTCAATATGTCGCACTTTATGCCCTCTATCTGTCAAAACCTTTTCCATTATTTCTCCCACCATCAATACATTGTAAGCTTTATCCGTTGTATGATAATTGTCATCTTTTATTGGCAAATAAGATTCTGTTCCATGGGTATGGTATATTAAAATATATGGCTTTTTCTTATCTATTTTTATAGGGGTAATACCTTTAGGTTTGGGAATTTCCCCTTCTGCTATATTTTTGTTCTTATTAAGTTCTAATAATTCTCCTTCTTCATCTTCCATTAACTCGTCTATTAATATTAAGTCCTCTAATACTTCAAAATCTTCTTTTTTTCGTGAAGAAGTGGATTTATCTTTCCTTAAATCTATAGAAGCGTTATTAAAAGATAAAATAGTAGGAAATTGAGACCTGATTAATTCTTTTACCCCAAAAGAAAAATTAAAATTATCTCTTAAATAACGGAAATATCCAACATAATTCTCAGACTTTTCTTTCATAAACATTTTTATATGGGAATTAGATTTACCTAGCATTTCCAACAAAATAAAATTGTCATTTCTATTCCTTTTCTCATCCTGTTTAAATACCTCTATAGTATTTTCATCATTAGATGCACTATAGTATTGAATTTCTCCATTTCTTATTACTAAAAATGAACCAACAAAGAAAACCAACATGCAAAACATTGCAAATAAGATGTAAATTAGCCTTGTCTTTTTCAATTGCATATTCAAACACCCCTTAGTTACATTTCTTGCAATATAAATATTATATTCTAATACAAGGCCTATTATGATTAAACATTAATACTATGATGGAAGCATCGGTTTAACCCTGTACCTATTACTTCAGATAAATTATCAATTAGCTCATCAATTTCCTTCGGTGTTACTACTACATTAGGCATAAATGGTTCTAACACTTCTTTAATTAGTGCATGTTTTTCTTCTTTAGAAACTTCATTTAACATTGAATAAAATTCAGTTCCCACTTTTGCTTCTTTTTGTAAAGAATCAATAATTAAATCCATAGTATCATTAACCATTGTAGCAGCATCTACAACAGTAGGTATACCTATAGATATTACAGGTACTCCTAAATATTCTTCATTCAAAGCTATTCTTTTATTTCCTACTCCACTACCTGGATTAATACCAGTATCCGAGATTTGGATAGTAGTACTTACCCTGTTCATGTTTCTGGAAGCTAAAGCATCTATAGCAATTACTATATCTGGGCTAGTTTTTTCTACTATCCCTTTTATAATTTCACCTGTTTCTATCCCTGTTAATCCCATAACTCCTGGAGATATAGCGGACACATTACTAACAGAATCATCATCTTCTTTTTGATAGGCTAGAAAGTATTGTCGAGTCACTATAACATTTTCTATAACCTTTGGACCTAAAGCATCTGGAGTCACATTCCAATTTCCTAAACCTACAATTAATGTTTTAGTCCTTTTATCATTTTTGGCAAGAACTTTAATTTCTTTTGCTAATATTTTACTTGCCTTATCTCTTAATTCTTCATCGGCGCTTTTTAGTTGAGGTATCTCTATTGTTATGTAACTACCTATTGGTTTCCCCATTATCTTTGCGCCTGTTTCGTCTAGGACCTTAACTCTTGTTACTATATAGTTTTTTTCATCCTCTTGCTCTACTTTTACCCCCGGTACCTCCCTTTCGTTTTCTTCTTGATACAATTCCCTATTCTCAATTGCCAAATCTGTTCTTACTTGAAACATTACATGTCTCCTCCTTTTTATCACCACTTTACATTATCTTTAGTATTTTAACCTTTTTTATGTATACAAAGTTGATAATTCATTTTTTTTATGATAAAATGTACCTTGTTAGATATAAGGAGGTGAAATTGTGGCAAATATTAAATCTGCTAAAAAACGTATAGGAGTAGCTGAAAGAAAAACTGTTACTAATAAAAAGAGAGTATCAGAAATTAAAACATATATAAAAGACTTTGATGACGCTTTAGAAAATGAAAATCTTGAAAAAGCTCAAAAGTTACTTGTAATTATTGATAAAAAGCTAAAGAAAGCAGTTATTAAAAATACTGTTCACAAAAATACTGCACAAAGAAAAGTTAGTAAGTTACACAAAAAACTTAACTTAGAAATCAATAAAGCTATTTAGTAGAAACTTCGGAGAAACCGAAGTTTTTATTAATCTATGTATAAGTAAATAAAGAAACGAGAAAATCTGTTATTGTAGACTTCCTCGTTTCTTTATTTATTATGCACTTAATTTACATAGATTTATCAACAACATTTCCATTATAAGTTTTTCATTTATTGAACTGGTCTTTATACATTTATCTACTTCTAAACAATAATTTAAGGATTTCTCTAATTGAATAGTAGAAAAGTTTCTACTATAATTTTTAACCTTATTAAATTCATAAAGTTTCACCTTCATTTTTTTAGAAATATTATTTTCGTAATATCCTTTTTCACTTAATATTTTATACATTAACATTAATCTAAGTTGCCTAATAATCATATGTAAAATCAATTGTAGAGGCTCATTTAGTAAATACATTTCATTAAATATCTTTAAGGAACTATCAATGTTTCTTTCACTTATACTATTTAATAATCTAAAAATATTTCTTTCAAGAGACTTTGCAACAATATCATCTATATCTTCCTTTTTAACTTCTTTTCTGCTTCCAATATAATTAGATAACTTAATTATTTCATTTCTTAAATTATAAAGAGTCTTATGATTATCCCTATCAAAATAAGCTGAAGATTGAATAAAATAATTTATATTTGCCCTAGAAATTTTTTTATTTTCTTCTTTAAATGCTTTTTCAATCCAGTTATCTAAATCATTACCTTTTAATTTACTAAACTCTACTAATCCACCTATCTTATTTATGTTTTTCACTATTTTTCTTGATTTATCAGCCCTTTTCCCTTTTTCAACAAAAACTACACAAATATCATCTGATAAACAACATATATACTCTTCTAATTTCTTTCTATCATCCTCATCAAAATACCTTTCTTTTTTGGACTTCTTAGATTGTCTTGAAAAAATATTTAAATCCTTAATTACTATAATTCTTTTTTCAGACATAAAGGGCAAAGTTTCACAAGCATTATATATAGTTTCTAAATCAACATTATTACCATCTAATGTTATAAAGTTTAAACTTTCTATTTCTTTAGGAATAAAGGTATCTTTTATTTTCTGTATATAATAATCTATTAAATATTCCTCTTCTCCATAAAAAAGATAGACCGATGCAATATTTTTATTCGTTATCTGCTTATTAAGTATTTTATAAGTCAATTATTTTCAACCTTTCCATTACAACAGTATATTTTTTGATCATTGTATAAGCTATTATTAAATAAACTATATTATAACTAATAATAAAACTATAGGAAACTATTAACTCTATTATACTAAATTTCTCTTTATTATAGGGATTAATTAAATAATCATCTTTATTTATTAAAACTTCTATATGCCCATATAAATCATTCCTATATACGATAATTCCCCTATCTTTATAGTTTTTTAAAACTTCTTCACTAGGATGTCCAAAATTATTCTTTCCCACTTGAATAAATGCATATTTAGGTTTTACCCTATCAATAAATATAGAAGACGAAGATGTATCACTTCCATGATGGGGAACTTTTAAAAAATCAATAGTATAATCTATTTTATTGCTAAGATACATTTCAACCTCTTCCTCAATATCTCCTGTAAATAATACCCTTTGATTATGACTGTTTAACATTAAAACCATAGATTTATTGTTTTCATTTAGCTTTTCCTTTTCAATAACCAGATTATCTGGGCTTATAACTTCAAAATATGTATTTTTATCAACATAATATTTATCTCCTACCAGTAACTTTACAATTGGAATATCCTGTTCTCTACCTTTCATAAGAATATCATTGTATAAACTATTATTTTCCTCTTCATAGCTTATATAAATTTCCTCAATTTTTAAATGTTCCATTAGATAGAGAAGACTTTCACAATGATCTAAATGAAAATGCGAAATAAACATACCATCTATTTTAAAAATTCCCTTTTTCATTAAATAAGGTAGAACTATATTTTTTCCTATACTAGAATCATTAAAAAAACTTCCTCCTGTATCAACTAAAAAAGCTCTATTATCTTTTTCTATTAATATACAATCTCCCTGGCCTACATCAACAAAATTAACGGCTAAGGTATCATCTGATAAGTGAATAAAACTTGTTCCAACTACAAATATTACTAAATAATATACTATAATTTTCTTAACCTCTCTATTAACTCTGTATAAATCTATAATATTAAAAATACATAAAATTATAAAATAATATAACAAAATATTTATAAATTTGGGGGAAACTACTTTCATAGAAACAAAGGGAAGACTTTGTATAAAATCTGTAACTATATTTTGTATATACAATAAAAAGTTCAATATAATACCTAAAGAACTTGCAAGAACTTCACTTATTACCGAAAGAAAAATCAGTAAAAAGCTTAATATAAGGCACAAACTTAGTACCGGTACAACTACTAAATTAGCAAAAATACTTACTAAAGATATAGTATTAAAATAATAAGCTATTATAGGTAATGAACCAAGTTGGGCTGCTATAATCCCAGAAAGAGAATTTATAATACTATTTTTATAGGGGTAGAATTTATTTTTTATAGCTGGGGTCAATATTATTATGGACAGTGTTACCATAAAGGATAATTGAAAACCAATATTAAAAAGCCAAAAAGGATTCCAAATTAAGACCACAAACATGGAAAATAAAAGGGTATTTATAGAATCAAATTTTTCAGCTGTAATTTTAGAGCAGAATAATATAGTAAACATAATATTTGATCTTATTACAGATGGTGGAAAATCCACAAAATATCCATAAATCCATATTACTAATATAGTAATTGAATAATTTATTCTTCTATCTAGGCCTGCATAACCCATAAGCCTTATTAAAAACATAGATATTATACCAATATGAAGTCCCGATATAGCCATTATATGTGAAAGCCCTAATTCTCTATATTTTTCTGCAATATTTCCATCTAAGTAAGAATAATCTCCTAATACAATAGACTTCATTAATAGACTGTTTTCTATTGATAAATAATCATCAAAAGTTTTATCTACTTTTTCCATAAACATTAGTTTTACTCTTAAATACCAAGGTAATTCTTGACTTTCAATTTTCAATATAGAGTAATCCTTTATTATAGATGTGGTATGTATTTTATGGGATAAAAGGTGAAGTTTATAATTAAACATTTTAGGATTAGTATTCTTTTTTGGTTCTTCTAAGATTCCATTAAAGGTAATCCTTTCACCAACCTTAATATTTGTTTCCCCTACAATTGTTAATACTAATTTCTCTTTCACTATATAGCTTTTATTATCAAGGTTTATGTTGTCTGCTAATATTATATATTTATTTAATCCATTTTCCTCATTTCTACCTTTTATTACTATACCCTCTACTATTACATTCTTGTTTATAAAATTCTGCAACCTGCTACTAGTCCCTTGAATATAAGTGATAAAAATTCCTAAAATAAAAAATGTAAGGATAATATAAATATAGTTATTATTAGATTTAAATATTATTGACAATATATATATGGCAAGTATGATCATTAAAGTTATAAATAAAAAAGTTGGATTTACCTTTACAAAAAAATAGTATACTATTCCTAAAGCTAAAGGAACAGTGACAAGCACAAAAGGTTTTTCCATAAAATTCTTTCCTTTCATAGAATTTTTATTATACTTCATCCTTGCTCATACAAAATTATATCGTATATAAACCTAAAAGGCTAGTGTTGGAAAAGTATTTTAATATATTTCTATTGAGTTAATTATCTGCAATTGATACAATAAAAGTTAGATAATCAATAATGGGAGGTTACAAGATGACCGAAAAAATCTTTCTTAAAAATCCCTACCTAAGAGAAATAGATGGAAGAGTAGTTAACAAAAAATACGTAAATAATAAATATTATATAACTTTGAATAGAACTATCTTTTATCCCAATTTAGTAGGAGGACAGCCTAGGGATAAAGGTACTATAAATGGAATAGAAGTTGTAGAGGTTTTTGAAGAAAATGGTGAAATCATACATGTATTAAATGATAATATTTATAGTGATAAAGTACATTTATCTATCGATTGGAATAATAGATTTGATCTTATGCAACAACATACTGGACAACATCTTTTATCTTCTGTTTTTTATAAATTATATGGTGCTAAAACTATTGGATTTTACATTAGCCATGACTATGTATATATAGATATTACCCTTAAAAAAATTAATTGTGAAATTATAAAGAGAGTAGAGGAATTTACAAACAAAATTATTTTCTCAAATTTTGATATAAAAACTTATGTTATAAGCAAAAGCCATATTGACAAACTACCTCTTAGTAAAATACCTGATAATGATTCAGATATTCGTATAGTTGAAATTGATGGTATTGACTTTTCTCCTTGCTGTGGTACTCATCACAGAAGTACAGGAGAAATTGGGTTAATTAAAATAAGAAACTGGAAAAGATACCAAGAAAATAGTCGTATAGAATTTTTATGTGGTAGCAGAGCTTTAAAAGATTATTCTGAACAGACTAATACCATAAAAAACATATTAGAGTTTTTATCTTGTGAGGAAACAAATGTAGAAAGTATCATAAAGAATCTATATTATGAAAAAAAAGAATTAGAATTAGAAAATAATCTTTTAAAAAAGGAGCTTTCGAAATATAAAAATCAAAATAATAATAAAAAAACTTAAGGGAAAACAACATTCCCTTAAGTTAAGGATAGTATTTCGGAAATAATTTTTCTTTTTACTTCGTCAATTTTGCCATAATCAATAGCAGTGTGGTAGTATTCCTCTAGTAATTCATGGTTGTTTTTAGCTTTTTTCAAGCTAGAAAGTCCTATAGATATTAATTCTTCATACATTTCGTAATCTTCATCTATTCTCTCAGAATTTTTCATATATTTACTGAAATCAATCATTTCAGTATATTTATCTTTACAAATAACACTTGCAGAAATAGCCGTTCCCAATTTAGGAATTATTAGTGTATCTATTTCCTTAGGCATTAGTGGATTATGATATACTTCCACATTTAAACCTTTTCTAAGGGATTTTTCAAAAATAGAGTCTAATAGTATGGATTTGCCAGTTCCAATTTCTCCAGCTATATAATAAACTTCATCTACATCAGTTAATAAAGTATCTGTAAAATCTATATAACCCTCAGGTGTATAAGCCGATGAAAATAAATGTCTATCCATTCCTAATCTGGTACTAGGCTCTACATTCTCAAAAAGTTTTTTTTCTAATTTTTCAATATATTTATAAACTTTTGCTAAATCAGTCTTTTCTCTATTTGTACTTTCAATTTCTTCCCTTATTTCTTTTGCGCCACGAAAATAAGCATAAGTACGCCTATAACAATTCTTATTATTAACTTTTGCCTTAACTATTTCATCTTTGTAAGGTAATAGCTTTTCTTCACAGGCAAATTCACCTATATTAATAATTTTTTCATACAACCCTGGATAAACAGGATCTATTATATGAGGGAAGGTGCCATCCACTATTGCAACGTTTAATTCTTTTATGACAACACCATCAACTGAATCCTTGTCTGATGGACAATGATGATATTCTATTGAAAAATTTCTTTTTAACATCTTATCAGCAATATCTTTCATCAAAGATGATTTGCCCCCACCTGGCACTCCCTTAAGTATATAAAGTTTCTTTCCACCTTTACCTAAAATATATTTGTGATAAGAAAATGAACCTTTATAAGTATTACCTCCTGGAAACATTCTTCTAATTTTAGCCATAATTATCCTCCTAACTCTATTCTATACTAACATATTACTTCTTATTAATAGATTGTGTGTTAACTTTAAAAAAATACTTATTTTAGGAGGGAAAATAAGTAACTATAGTATAATAAATTCCACACCTGATAATCTACTTTTTAAATTTAGTGTTATATTTTTATTTCCTTGAACTTCTTCGTCTGGCGAAGCTCCCATTATTATATGAGTTATATAATTGTTTCTACCAAAATCCTCCATCGCCTTAATAACATCTTTAGATCTTAAAACCGTTAGTTCCGCACCAGCTTTCCTAGATACTTGAAACAAATATTCCAAAGCCTCACCATCATCATCATTATTTAAAAACTTTTGTTTTTCATTTACTACATGTATGACATACAAATTGTCATGATCATTCCTCATCATGCTTATACCACTTAATATAAGTCTTTCACAAGTCTTTTGCTGAGTCACACAGACCATAACATTTCTTTTCTTCATTTCATATCCCCCTTTAAAAGAGTGACGTCCCTTAACATTATAACATAATTTTAAATTTATGTTGTTATTTTAGGTCTATTTTATGTTTTGTATTTATATAATAATCTTAAGAATATTCTTTATGGATATATAAAATATTTGCAAAAACAAAAAATAAAAAAAGCCACCAAAGTGACCTGTATATTATGGCGGGAGTATGTGAGAATCGAACTCACCCAAGAAGCTCCTAACCCCTCGCGCTGGTTTTGAAGACCAGAGGGCCCACCAGAACCCATCTACTCCCAAATATGCACAAAATCTATTATAACCCATATTACGACATTTTTCAAGTGTTTTTTATCATTTTAAAAGATAGGTCATCATAAAACCTACCTATCTTTTAAAATAATTAACCTAATCTCTTTTATTTCTAAAATAATAACCTTCTCCCCATTTTGTTAAAATGTATTGGGCTTGACTTGCATCCCTCTCTATCTTTTCTCTTAATCTTCTTATATGGACATCTACGGTTCTTAAATCTCCAAAATATTCATAATCCCAAATAGCTTTAAGTAAATCTTCCCTTGTATAAATTTTTCCAGGATGGCTAGATAAAAGCATAAATAAATCAAACTCTTTTGCCGTTAAATTTATCTGTTTGCCCTTAATAGATAATTTTCTACCTAAAGTATTTATCTTAAAATCATCTACCTCTATAACTTGATCAGTTAAGTTCGATTCATTCATATTAATCCTTCGAAGTATAGCCTTTATTCTAGCTTTCAGCTCTAAATCATTAAAAGGTTTAGCTAAGTAGTCGTCAGCCCCATATTCCAATGCAAGTATTTTATCTATATCTTTATCCTTTTCAGATATAGTTATTATTGGTATTGAAGAATCTTTTCTAATTTTTAAGCATAATTCTAGTCCATCTACATCTGGTAGCATTATATTTAAAATTATTAAATTATAGTCCTCCCCTTTTAGAATTTCTATTAAAGCTTTTCCCCTATAGATGGCATTTGTAATATATCCATCCTGTTCAAGACTATATCTAAGTCCTTTTACAAAGGTCCTATCATCATCTACTATTAATACTTTTGTATCCATAAAAGTATCACCTCGTCAAAGTAATATGGAAACTGATGAATTTTTGTTAATTTAATAAATAACGCTTATCCTTAACTCTTTTTGTAATTTTCTCATAATCAAGGTATTCTAATAATGCAATAGATACCTTTCTATTTGTATCCAGTAAATCTCTGCATTGACCTACAGTAATATATTTATTTTCTTTTATATACTTTTTAACAATATCTGCAGCTTCCTCATATATTTCTCTTTTTATATATATATCCTCTTTCAATTTAATAAGTAACTTTTCATCTACTAAAGATGTAAATACTTGTTCAGCTTCATTAACACTATATATCATATCATGAAATACCTTTTCTTTATTTAGTGGTAACAACCCACTATTATCAAATTTATCTAATAAAAATTTCTTTATTTCTAATTGCTTTTCAATATATTCAACTTTAAAGCCTTTAAGACGAACATTTTCATTTTCCTGTTTAATATATTCTTCTTTTTCTAATAAATCTATAAAGTTATCCGCTACTTTTGCTCTAGCTCCCTTAATATATTTAACTCTTAACTCTTCTTTTTGCATACCAGATCTTAAAGGGTAATTGCTATGGAAGATTTTTAATTCCTTAAGAATTTCATCTTTAATTTTATTAAAGTAATCTATGTGTATAACATGCATATCCTTTGATAACTTAAATACTACTACTTTATTTTTCTCTTTTAATTTTTCTATCTCCCTTTCTATTCTATCCTCTGGTTTCACTGTATAAACTGATATATCCTTTAATGTTGGAAATTCAAAACTTTTATCTAATATAATTCTTTCTATAATATCTGAATAATCACCTTTATCTTTAATCTTTAATTCTTCCAATGCTCGTTCATCATATCGCTTTTTCTTTGTGGGATTTGCCTCTAATATTTCTCCCCCACCTATGGTAAACATTGGTGAATAATATCTTAGAACAAATTTATCTCCTCTTTTTGCTACAACTCTCTCTTCCAAACGCAATTGAGCGTAAGCGGATTCACCAGGGGTTAATTCCTCTTTGTCCAATAAAACTATTCTACATAATACTTCTTTTGTGCCAACATAAAGTCTCAATCTAGTCCTATTTTTAATAGGCCTTGGGATACTATTCAACAATCTCATAGATACATCTAACATCATAGTGTCTTTCATAGAATCTGCAGGTGCAATTACATCTCCTCTATTTATATCTGCTTTTTTTAATCCGGCTATATTTATTGCTACCCTTTGGCCAGAATAAGCCTTTTTATTATCTTTATCATGTACTTGTAAATTTCTAATTCTTCCTATTTTATTACCTGGAAATATTTGCACTTCATCCCCTATTTGAAAAGTTCCAGAAATTAAAGTTCCTGTAACTACTGTACCAAAGCCAGATATACTAAAAACTCTATCTACTGGAAGTCTAGGCATATCCTTTATATCCCTTTCTTCTACTTCGTCTGCCATTTCATCAATTAATTTTATAGCCTCTTTTATACCCGTCTTTTTAGTAGATGATACAGGTATAATAGGGGATTTCTCCAAAAATGTACCTTTTAAATTCTCTCTAGTATCTTCAATAACTAACTTTAGCCACTCTTCTTCTACTAAATCTGTTTTTGTAAGTACTACAAACCCTTTTTTAACACCTAGTAAATCAAGAATAGCAAGATGTTCTACTGTCTGTGGCATAACCCCTTCATCTGCAGCTATTACTAGTAGAACAATATCCATACCTACTGTACCAGCCAACATATTTTTTATAAACTTTTCATGACCGGGAACATCAACGATCCCAGCCCTCTTACCACTAGGTAAATCGAAAAAAGTAAATCCTAAATCTATAGATATTCCTCTTTCCTTTTCTTCTTTTAATCTGTCAGTCTCCCTACCAGTTAAAGCTTTTATCAAAGTTGTTTTTCCATGATCTATATGACCTGCTGTACCAATAATAAAATGCTTCACTTTATAGCACTCCTTTTATTTTTTTTAACGAGTAAGATAAACCATTACTTACTGTACTAAATTCATCCTCTTTCATAGTTCTTAAATCTAAAAACATTTTTTCCTTATATACTCGCGTAATAATAGGAGTCTGCAAATGTCTTAACTCTCTTTCTAAACTTGATATGCTCAATTCTTCTAAAGATATAGTCACACATTTCGTAGGCAATTTTTCAATAGGCAAAGATCCTCCACCTACTTCTGAATAATCATCTACAATTTCTATATTTACATCTTCATAGTCTATTTCTTTTTTCAATATATTGTAAAGAAGTTCTGCTTTCTTATTTATTTCCTTTTCATTCAGTGTCAACATATTTAACGTTGGAATCTTTTCAATAGCAGTTTCTTCCTCTAAATACAATTTAAGAGTTGCTTCTAATGCAGACAATGTAAACTTATCAACTCTAAATGCTCTTGTAAGAGGATTCCTTTTCATTTCTTCTATATACTCCTTTTTACCTACTATAATACCTGCTTGAGGTCCTCCTAATAGTTTGTCCCCACTAAATGTAACAATGTCTATACCGTTATTTAATGAATCTTGTACTGTCGGTTCATGTCCTAATCCATATTTAGATAAATCTAAAAGAACACCGCTGCCTAAATCCTCTATTAAGGGTATACTATACTCTTCTTTTAAAGAATATAATTCTTCCGAAGCCACTGAAGAAGCGAAGCCAACTACTCTATAATTACTAGTATGGACTTTAAGTAAAGCAGCTGTTTCTTCATTTATAGCCCTTTCATAGTCCCAAAAATGAGTTTTATTAGTAGTTCCTACGGCTACTAGTTTGGCCCCACTTTGTTCCATTACTTCTGGGATTCTAAAAGAGCCCCCAATTTCAATTAATTCACCTCTAGATACTATTACCTCTTTTTCCTTAGCTATAGTACTTAAAACTAACATAACTGCCGCTGCATTGTTATTTACCACCATAGCAGATTCTCCACCAGTTATTTTAGTAATAATATCTTCTAAATGAGCATATCTAGAACCTCTTTTACCTTTAGATAAATCATACTCTAAATTTGAATAACTAGTAGCTATTTCAAATACATTATTCATAACCTCTTCATTTATTAAGGAACGACCAAGGTTTGTGTGTATTACAACACCAGTAGCATTTATTGCTTTTTTCAAATGGAAAGATAACTTACTTTCCGCTCTGAGTTTTACCAAATTTGGTAAATCCTCCATACAATTTTTTATTTTTTCTTCAGTCATTTCACCTGTTCTTATTTTCTCTCTTAAGATATTTACTTCTTCTCTAACGCCTTCAACTACTACAGTCCTGGGCATATAATCTAATAACTCTTTTACAATTTCATTATTTAAAAGGTCATCTATCTTAGGAATTAAACTAAATAAGTTTTTGTTGTTATTCATTCTATTCTTCCCTTTCTTTATTCTACTATTATAAAATGATTCTCCTTTTCTACTACTTCCCCAACTACACCATATGAAGTAGGGTTGTCTTGTAGATTTTCAAGTAATGTATTTAATTTCCCTTTTTCTACAGAAAGTAGTAGCCCACCGGAAGTCTGAGGATCAAATAATATATCTTTTATCTCTATTGGAACACTTCCATTAAACACCACTCTATCTCCAATATAATTTTCATTAGAATAAGCACCTGCAGGTACTAATCCCATACTTGCATACTCTATACTTTTTTCAATTAGTGGAATACTTTTATGATTTATTTTTATTGTTACTGAACTACCCATAGCCATTTCCAAAGCATGACCTAATAAGCCAAAACCAGTTATATCTGTACAACCATTTACTCCTGTTTTTATTGCTGCTTCTTTACCATATTTATTTAAAGTTGCCATAACTTTAACTGCCTCATTATAAGATTCTTCATCAGCTAAACCACCTTTAATAGCAGTGTTAATAATCCCAACTCCTAAAGGTTTCGTAAGTACCAATACATCTCCTACTTTTGCATGAGTATTGGCAAGGACTTCTTTAGGATGAACAAAACCTGTTACTGATAGACCATATTTTGGCTCTTCATCTTCTACAGTATGTCCCCCCACTAAAACCCCACCTGATTCGTTTACTTTGTCATTTCCTCCTTTTAGTATCTCTGCTAAAATATCTGGACTTAAGCAATTTGGAAAACAAACTATATTCATGGCCAGCTTGGGATCTCCACCCATTGCATAAACGTCACTTAAAGAATTTGCTGCTGCAATTTGGCCAAAAACAAAAGGATCATCTACTACAGGGGTAAAAAAGTCTAAGGTTTGAATAAGTGCTAATTCATCATTTACTTTATAAACAGCAGCATCATCAGATGTATCCAATCCAACTATCAAATTCTCATCATAAACTTCGGGCAATTGACACAAAACTTGTGCCAAGGTCTCAGGACCAACTTTTGCTGCTCAGCCAGAGCTCTTCGTTAATTCTGTAAGTTTAATATTCATATATATCACATCCTTTAATCAACTTTAATAAATTCTTCTATACCTTCAAACTTTTTAGGCCCTATTCCTGAAACATTTTGAATATCTTCTATAGAATTAAACTGATTATTTTCACGGTATTGAATAATTCTATCTGTTAAAACCTCTCCCATACCAGGTAAAGTCATTAATTCTTCTTTAGAAGCAGTATTTATATTTATTTTATCATCATTTCCACTAGAATTACTATTATTATTATCATCTATATCTTCTTCTCCAATTTTAGGTATATATATCTTTTCTTCGTCTTCTAATTTTTTGGCTAAATTGATTTTATCTAAATCTGCATTATCTTTTAGTCCTCCTGCTTCATTAACTGCATCTATTAACCTTGAACCATTTTTTAATTCAACAAGACCCGGCTTAGATACCTCACCACTTATGTGAACCATTATAATATTAGAACTTTCTTCTTTTTCATCATCATGAATTTCATCATCATTATCAGTATTATTATTAGTCGAAGTTTCCTTAGATATACTAGGCTGATCTTTTGTATCCTTTTTAAAAATACCTAATAAGGAGATAACTACTACAAGTACAACTATAAATAGTATAACTATTTGTTCTCTTTTTGTAAAGAAAGTCAATTATCTCTACCCCCATAACATAGTTATATTAGCCCTATTTCTTTGTTCGACTTAATTGGACTGTTTACCTCTTTTTTATTATAAAAATTAGTTATTACTTTTTATTTAATGTTTTGATATACTAATAAGAGTATTCAATATAATAGTAACAGTAAAAATAAGGACGGTGAAAAGATTGAAAAAAATCGCAGCTATTCTAATACTTATTTGTACTCTAAATATTCCTTTAGCAGCTTATTCAGATACTGCTAATACTAATTCCCATCAAGAATTAGACCTAGTTGGAGAAAGTGCCATCTTAATAGATAGAGATACTGGACAGGTACTTTACGAGAAAAATCCTCATAAACAATTATTCCCTGCTAGCACAACTAAGATTATGACTGGAATATTAGCCATTGAAAAAGGAAATCTAAGTGATACTGTAACTATTGATGAAGAAGTTATTAAAGAAGTCGATGGTAGCCATATTGCTTTAGAACCTGGAGAGCAGCTAACCTTAGAAGAGTTGTTAAATGCTTTATTAATTGAATCTGCTAATGATGCAGCTGTGGCTATAGCTATACACATCTCTGGTACCGTGGAGAATTTTGTAGAATTAATGAATGAAAAAGCTAGAGACCTAGGAGCTTTAAATACTCATTTCACCAATCCAAATGGTCTTCCCAGTAACGAACATGTTACTACAGCATATGACCTATCCTTAATGGCTAAATATGCTATGAAAAATAAAGTATTTAAAGATATAGTAAAGAACTATACCTATACTATACCTATTACTAATAAAAAAGATGAAGAAAGATGTTTATTTTCCTCTAATAGACTATTATATAGTAACAAAAAAATAGAGATTAATGAAAAAGTTATTCCAATTAAATATGATGGTGTAGATGGTGTTAAATCGGGATATACAGGGGCAGCTAAACAATGTCTAGTATCATCTGCAACAAAAAACAATCAAAGATTAATAGCAGTAGTCCTTAAAAGTGAAGGTAGATATATATATACGGATAGCCATAAGCTTTTAAATTATGGCTTTGATAATTTTGAAAAGGCTACTATTTCCTTTGAAAATGAGTTTATAGATAATATCCCAATTAAGAAAGGAACCACTCCTTTTGTTGCTGGTATACTGAAAGATGGTTTCATTACAAATGTACCTAAAGGTAAAGAAAATAGGGTTCAAAAGAAAATAACTATATTTGAGGATAATACTGTACCAATAAAGCAAGGGGATAGCTTAGGCAAAATAGAATATTACCTTAACGACAAAAAATTGGGACAAGCTGATATTGTATCTACATTAACCGTTGAAAAAATGCCATTAAAAAATATTATATTAAGCTTCTTAGGTAAAATTTGGTGGATTATACTTATAACTATCTTTATATTGTTGACAATAAAATATATCTTTTATAAAAAGAAATCGAAAAGAGGAAAAGAAAAATATATATATGGAAATGTAAAACCCCGTTAAAACGGGGTTTTATTTTATATAATTGCAATAGCTTCTATTTCTATATTACCATCTTGAGGTAGTCTTCTAACTTCTACTAAAGATCTAGCCGGCTTATGCTCACTGAAATATTCGCTATAAATTTCATTTATTTTTGAAAAATTATCTATATTAGTAACATATATATTTACTTTTACTATATCTTCTAATGCTCCATTTGCCTCTTTAACTATAGCTATTACATTTTCTAGACATTGAATTGTTTCTTTTTCTATGTCTCCCTTTAATAATTCCCCTGTGCTCGGGTTAATTGGTAGCTGCCCTGAAGTATATACTATATTCCCTGCAATTATTCCTTGGGAATATGGCCCTATAGCTGAAGGGGCATTTTCAGTTTTTACGTACTTTTTTTCCATAACCATCCTCCTTTAAAAACTTCATATATACTGCATAAAACTTATATCCCTAGGGATATAAGTTTTAAAAACTGTAGGATTTGCACTATTTTTATATAGTATCTATCATTATTTCTTTACCATCTGCCCACAATCTTTCTATATCATAAAACTTTCTACTTTCTCCATGAAATACATGTACTATAATATCACCATAATCTAATAACACCCATTTTCCCGCTAGATATCCTTCTTTCCTGCTAACATGAGATCCATTCTTATACATTGCTTCATCAATTTTATCTACAATTGCTTTTACTTGTGCTGTAGAACTCCCACTAGCTATTATAAAATAATCCGCTATTGATGTAAGCTTTTTTATATCCAAAACTTTTATATCTAAAGCTTTTGTTTCTTCACATGCTTTTACTATAATAGGGAGCTTATCTTTAATTTCTTTCACAAATCAACCTCCTATTTACTAATTTAATTCATCACTATCTTCATTATCTTTAACTTCTACAGTTTTATGATCGGTAAATAATTCCTTCACCATCTTTTCACTTTCCTCTTCTTCATGTATAAAATATGCTACACCATCAATAGTCTCAGGCTCTCCTGGTAGTGTGCCCATATGAACATTTTCTGTATCAAAATCTTTTGCCCCCATAGCAAACTTTGTTATTACATCAAAAGGAATATTTGTATCTACATACTTATAGTAAGCTTTTATCATTTGAGGTATTTTTGTAATATTGCTTGGTTCTAATGTTTGATCCATAGCGGCAGTTATAAATTCTTGTTGCGCATTGATACGTCCTAAGTCTTGATTTTCATATCCCTTTCTATATCTTAAAAATTGTATAGATTTATCCCCATCTAAAACTTGTCTTCCTTTTTTTAAATCTATGTGTAATGGAGGATCATCTGATATATCAGAATATACCATATCAAAAGGTACATCTACTTCTACCCCACCTATTAAGTTTACATATTCCTCAACAATTTTATAATCCACTCTTACATAATAATCTAAATCTATTCCTATTAACTCACTAGCAGTTTCTACTGCAAGCTCAGGGCCACCATAGGCATGAGCATGATTGATTCTTTCCTCACTATCCCTGCCACTTATAGGTACACGTGTGTCTCTTGGAATTGAAAGTACAGAAATTGCTCCTGTAGATTTATCAACTTTACACAGCATCATAGTATCTGACCTCTCTTTTCCACTATTAGATAAATCTTTTGTATCAATTCCTAATGCCAAAAAAACTAATTCATCATCGTCATCATCTGATACTCTATTAAAAAAATCATCATTTTCCCTAACTACATTGTCCTTATGATTTGCAAAATAATAAGTGCCTCCCCCATATAAGATGGCAAAAGCTAAAAAAGAAACAAAAAAGCTCTTTAGAAACGTTTTTTTCATTGACCTCACTCCATTTCAAGTTTTATGCTATTCCTTGCTTTTACTGTATCTATATGTAATAAATATCCTTTTTCTATTACATATTTTATTGTATTGTTCATAGCAAGTAGTAAAGCATTGTTTAAATCTACATCAACTAAGTTTCTGACCTCTTCTAATCCTTTAAAATCTCTACCTGGTTCTATATAATCTGCCATATATATAACTTTTTCCAACAAAGACATATTTTCTCTTCCTGTAGTATGATAATATATAGCACTTAATATTTCTTCATCATGGACATCATATGTTCTTTTTGCTATTTCTGCCCC